>ULXR01007057.1_pt1 | contig 26506 bp, 7 predicted proteins | sample 1961511 | NCBI WGS metagenome assembly ULXR01 (sample SAMEA4835844, study PRJEB28245) | human gut metagenome | biome: gut microbiome; material: fecal sample | place: Denmark | collected 2008 | reverse complement strand
ATGTACGATAATTTTGGCTAGTATTAGCAAACATCAACAAACATATATCAAACATTAACAAAGCTGCTGGTTTCCAGCGGCTTTGTTTCGTTTAGGGAGGTTCCTTTCTAAGGTTTGTTATATATTTGTTAGTGTTTATTAGGCGCAAATCTGGCACATATCTGTCACACGAATCTGTCACACGAAAATTAAGAATTTTAAACATTTAGTGTATGAAGCAATTTGATTTGGGTCCTGTTCACATCAGGACAAGAAAACTTTCCAATGGAAAGAAATCGCTTTACCTTGACATCGTCAAGGATGGAGAGCGGTTGAAGGAGTCTCTTGGCCTTTATCTGATTCCTGAGACCAACCGTGCAGCCAAGCAGGTCAACAGGGAAACCATGAAGCTGGCTGAGGAAATCAAGGCAAAGAGAATCGTGGACATTCAGAACGAAAAGTTTGAGATCCACGACAAGGAAGCAAGCAAGGTGGTGCTCGTTGAGTGGATGGAAGAGCAGCGCAAGTACTACAAGGAGCATGGCAACAACAACTACTCCAAGACCATTCACAATCTCATCGTACACCTCAACAGGTTTGCACCCAATACACAGTTGCGTGGTGTGAGACCGTCATTCCTGAGACGGTTCCTGGACTATCTCACCAGTGACGGAACGAACAAGTATGGCGGTAAGCTGAGCAATGAGACTGTGTACACGTACTTCACCGTCTTCTCGATCCTGATGAACAAGGCGGTCCGTCTGGACTTGATAACATCGAATCCGTTCCACAAGCTTTCCCAGTCGGAGAAGCCTCAGCGCAGAACCAAGAAGAAGGAGTATCTTACACTCGAGGAGGTGCAGAAGCTCGCAGACACGCCATGTGACGACTGGAGAGTGAAACATGCTTTCCTGTTCTGCTGCTTCACCGGATTGCGCTACATAGACGTGTCACGCCTCAAATGGAAGCATATCGTGAAGGTGGGTGCCAACGAATACCAGATTGAGGTGATGCAGCAGAAGACGAAGGAACCGGTATATGTTCCGTTGTCGGAGAACGCCAGGAAGTGGCTGCCTGAGCAGGGCATCAATGGCCGTGAGAACTACGTGTTCCAGTTCAGAGACCGTTCAATCATCTACGACTACCTGGACAAATGGGCAAAGGCAGCAGGCATAGAGAAGCACGTCACCTTCCACATGAGCCGACACACTTGTGCTACGCTGCTGCTGTACTTCGGTGCAGACATATACACAGTGAGCAAGATTCTTGGGCACACGTCAATCCAAACAACACAGATCTATGCCAAGGTTGCTGATGAGATGAAGCGCACGGCCGTGAACAACATCCCGACTATCTGATGATGCTACCCGGCAATACACACCTGCAAGGAACTTTCTTTGCAGGTTTTCTTTTGTCTTTTCGTTTTTTTACCGAACTCTTAACGAATCTAAATTTTTCCCTCGCACGTGCGCGCATGCGTGTTACGCGCGGTAGTAGTAGATATATATATTTACTTTACTTTAGGTGTAAGAAATGCCCATTAATGTAGCAGAAATACCCATTTCTTACGCATAAATGTGAAGAAATAACATATTTCTTCTGAAGAAATACCTATTTCTTACACAGAAATGCCCATTTCTTCGGAAGAAATAATTTTTCCAATTTTTCTTTGTTTTCGATTTTATTGACAGAAAAAGCCCGAAAATACACTTTTAGAAAGTTAATGAACGTTATAAAATTATTTTCTACACATTTTTGTGTAAGGAATGCCGATTTCTTCTGAAGAAATACCTATTTCTTACACAGAAATGCCCATTTCTTCGGAAGAAATAAACATTAATGTAGCAGAAATGATTGAAAAAGGCACAGAAAAAGCGGAAACCCATGCAGATTTCCGCTCATTTCTCTAAAGTAGATGTTAATAGACGTTATGCTTCATCGTCGTCAAAACCATCGTCAATTTCCTCTTCTTCTGCCTGTTTTCCTGCTGCCTCCTGGCTAGCCGCAAGCAATCTGTCCTCAATAGTCTTTCGCTTCTGGACGGTAGCATCAAGTGTCGTTGACTGTAGTTTTGGTACTGCGTACTGGGCGAGCTTTTCCATCGCCTGTACTCTCTCTACTGGCTTCAGTGCAGCCATGTCGTTCATGAACTGCTCCGATGTGTAGTAGCCGTCGATGGCTTCCGAAATAGCCTTGCGCACGGCTCCGGATACTTTGTTAGGCGTGCCAGCCTTTCGCCCTCCTGTCTTTTTTCCTGCTGCCATATCAAAATCTTTAATTATTGTACGCCTGTATGCGTGCGTGTGTAATAACTTAAACGTGGAGTGCAAAGATAACCCATTATTTTTGTGCCATGATTTTAAGTTTAAACGTTTAAATATTTTATATTATGGGATTAATCGGAGGTGCTATAGGTGCTGCTGGAGGTATATTCGGTGGCATCTCTGCAAGCAAGGCGCTGAGACAGATGAAGCGGAATGTCGAGGCTCAGCGCAAGTCAAACCAGGACTGGTATGACCAACGTTACAATGAGGATGCAACCCAGCGTGCGGATGCCCAGCGACTCCTGACAATGACGGAGGAGAGCATCAGGAAGAGAAACCAGCAGGCGGCCGGATCCGCAGCGGTCATGGGTGGAACTGACGAGAGTGTTGCAGCTGCCAAGGAAGCAAACGGAAAGGCACTCAGCGATACGATGAGCAACATCAATGCTTCTGCCGAGGCTCGCAAGGACCAGATTGAGCAGACCTACAGACAGAAGGATGATGAGTATGTGAACCAGCTCAACCAGATTGAGCAGGGCAAGGCGCAAGCCATCAGTCAAGCCGTGCAGGGTGTTGCGTCTGTTGCAAGCAAATTACCAGTCTAAAATGTACAGCTATGTCAGTAACGAAAGATGAGATTCTCAATGGTGGAGTGCAGCGACCTATGTACGCACCTCCACCTATCGCCCACGAAATGGAGAGTGATCCGACGGACAACATGCCGAATGCCGGTGGCTCTGCTGTTGGTGCCGGTGTGCAGGTTGCGGAAGCCGGAAAGGGCAATTCTGCCGTGCAGCCAGCCGTACAGGAACCTGCAAACCCAGTTGACGAGGTGCAAACCCCTGTTGAAAAAACTGTGGATAACTCTCCTAAGAAGATGTCGTATAAGGAGATGTATCAGGCGCTCAATCCCTACAAGCCACCAACGGCTGAGGAACTGGAGGCGCAGCGCAAGAAGGAGAAGAGGCAGAAGATCTTTGCTGCCCTTGGTGATGGTATCTCTGCCCTCGCTAACCTTTACTTCACCACGCAAGGTGCTCCAAACATGTACAACCCGGCTAACTCCCAACAGGATGTCGTTAAGGATAGATGGGATAAAATCAAGCAGGAACGTGACCAGCACATGCAGGAGTACACCGAAGCCCTCATGAAGGCACAGGCTCTTGATGATGAGAATGCGGACAATGAGCGCAAGTGGCAACGTCTTCTACAGATTGACAAGGTCAACGCTGATAAGGCTAAGGCTGAGCAGGAGAGAAAGGATGCCATCGCTGAAGCTCAGAGATTGAAGTATGAAGCTGCTGCCAACAAGGACGACAAGCTGGCTGCTTTGTACCAGCAGAAATCCGAGGCGATTGCAGCCGGATTGCCGTATGTGGCTACCAAACTACAGGCCGAGATTGATAAGCTGAAGGCTTCTGCTGGCAAGGACAACAGGCAAGGAACGTCTTCCTGGGTGTCTGGTAAAGGCGGTAAGAGCGGAGGTGGTGGCAGTGGAAGTTCTTCATCGAAGGAGTTCACTGCATACGACAAGGACGGCAATGTGCATAGTTTCAAGACTGCTAAGGCCGCTGAACAGTTCGCACGCCAAAATGGAACCTGGAAGGCTGATACCGTCACATCTACATCCAGTGTGCAGCAGGGAAGACGAACCAAGGTGACTACGACTACCAGGGTAAATGGTGGCCATTCTGTGAAGCCCCCTGTCAAGCCGAAGCCTGCTGCCAAGCCTAAGCATGCTGGCGGTGGAGGTAAGAAGAAAAGCACTGGAGGTGCATTTGATTAACCATCAAACAATACACAATGGAAGAAAAGAGATTAGCAAAGTTATATAATGCTTTGAAGGCACAGAACTATGATGTGCCTAATTCATACGATGAGTTCGAGGAGAAGCTTACACGTAAGGGTGATGATGGCGCAAGTCGTCGTCACAAGCTCTACAATGCCCTGAAAAGCCAGGGCTTTGATGTTCCCGACTCATACAGCGGCTTCTATACGAAGTTGTTTGTGCCTGTGAACGGTACAACGTCAAGGGCACGTGGAGCAGGTGAAGCCCAATGGAACCCAAACCAGAAGGTTCATAAGCCAGCTACACAGTCTCCACAGACTCAGCCTAGACGTGGGCAGGTTCACAAGTCGGTTGTGCATCAGCCAGCCAAGCCTGCAGTCCAGCCGAAGGGCACACCTTTGACTGAGGCAGACAAGCGCAGGTACGCATCCAATGTTGGCAACATCCTTGCTCAGGCTGATGCTTCTACACAGCGTTTCAACAACCAGATGGAATACCAGAAGGCAAACTCCGGCTTGCAGGTGAAGCCTGTAAAGCTTGGAGCGAACCGTCATGTCGTTAAGCGCAAGCCACGTTTCAATCCGGAAACTGGTAAGATGCAGTCCTCTTATATCACTGAAAGTGGAAATGAGTTCGATAACAGAGCATTTGCAGACGTGGAGCAGAATGCCGTTGATGATTACAAGCGTAGCTTGACAGTCGATGGACAGTTGCAGGATGCTTATGCGGAGCGTGAGCGATTGAATGAAGAGGTGCGCAAGCGTATGGAGGAGATTGATAACAAGCCTAATCAGGGTTTTGCTGACTTCATGCGCATGTCTGCTGCTGCTTCAACACCAGGAGCCGGACCAGCTGGCGAGTATGATGCCGTTGATGCCAAATATACCAACGACCCTATATATACCCAGTTGATGGCAGCTCTTCGTCACAACAAGTCTGCCATAACAACACTGGAAGACAAGAAGAGTGGCAAGATAAATAGCTTCTGGCATACGCTTGCAACTACTGCGGCCAATGGATACACATTCAATGACGGCATGGGCGAGATGAAGGATGTCACTGCCCAGACGCAAGCGATGAAGCATCTTGATAGCATCAACAAGAAACTCGCCAAAGGAGAGAAACTTACTAAGGAGGAGAAGGCTTCTAAGGCTGTTCTTGATAACATGGCGGTCAATAATGCTATCCAGGGACAATATGGAGGCCAGTATGGTGCATGGTCTCGTGCCGGTGGCATGATGGCGAATTCCCTTGACTTCATGAAGGACCTGGCGTTGAACCCTGGAGCAGAAGGAATGGCCAAGGGTATCTACAAGAAGGTTGCTAATATCGGTGCTAAGCAGTTGGCAAAGGCTACCGGGGATGCTGCCGGAAAGGCTATTGCAAAGAAACTGGCACGTGGCACATTGAAAGCTACTGGCGTGTTGGTGGGTTCACATCTGACTGGAGCCATGGTAAGCAATACAACCGGTATCGGTCATACTGCCGGTACGTTCGGACAGCTTGCAGCCGGTGATGTCACAAAGGACGAGGACGGAAATTACAAAATTGAGAACCAGGATAGTGTTCTCGGTGCTTTTGTAGAGGCCGAGAGACAGCAGGCACGTGAGAATGGTTCTGAAATGTTTGGTGCTTTCATTCCTGGTATTGGCAAGGTTCTTGGCAAGAGTGCTGGCGAACTTGCAGGTAAGATTATTCCTGAAAGCGCCTTGAATGCAGCTGAAAAGGCTGGTGCTGCCGTATACAACAAGATGGGACTCTCTAAGATTTCAAATGCGCTTACCCAGGTTGGCAAGAAGGATTGGTACCAGGCGTACAACAAAATGCTTCGTGCTGGTGGTTACCAGGGCTTACCTGGCGAGACTCTGGAAGAGTATGAAGGTTCCCTCTTCGATGCGCTTACAGGTCATGCCGATGAAGCCTACAACGACCTCACCAATACACAGAACCATGTGGATATTTGGCTTGGTTGTGCTACCATGGGCGCTTTGCTCGGTGCAGTTCCAATGACAATACAGGGCTTCCATACATCACAGTATTACCGATACAAGCACAAGACAGATACTGCCGACAAGGTTGCATCTTTCCGTATGACTCCTGAGAAATGGGAGCCTTTGCGTGAACAGATTGATGCAACCGACAATGAGCACATGGCTGATTTCGTCACAAACAACATCATTGGTTCCCAGGATATGCCTGTTCAGGAGAAGAAGGCAGCTCTTGATTACGTCCGCAATCTTTCAAAGATGCGTGGCTATAACCTTGCGCAGGCCAATAATGCTGATGATAGCGATAAGGATGAGGATATTGAGAACTTGAATACTTCATATAGTGATGGCTACGATACTACTGATCCGGAAGAGATGAGCAACGCCAAGGCAAAACTGGACGTTGCACGTCAGAACCTGGCACAGTCTATGGGCATCGACGATATGAACGAGCTTGATGATACCATCGGGGACCCTATCCGCTACATAGAGGAGCAGAAGCACATGGGCAACACCGAAGGATTGCAGCCTGTTCTCGACTACGCCAACGCCAAGTCTGCCTATGACGGCATGGTGCAGCGTGTACGTGATGATATTGACAGCCAGATAGAGGAAAGCAACGCACTCGTTGACAGCCATACCAACCGTACTGATGGCATGATTCATCCTGTTACCTTGAAGCTGAAGGACGAGGACAACAATGAGCAGACTGCCTATGTCATTAGCGGCAACCTTGTTCTCAACGATGATTCATCCATCAACGATGAGCAGTCGGACAATAGCATCGTTATCATGGATGCCGAGTCGGGAAAGCTGCAGATGGTTTCCCCTAGTGCAATACACAGTGCTCAGGAACTGATAAATCCTAACCAGGAGAAGTATGAGGCTGCGGAGAATATCCGTAACCAGCATGCCCAAGAAGCGGCTGACAACATAGATGGAACCGTAAAGCAATGGAATGAGGGTGACACATACCAGGCGACTGGTGATGATGGCAGCCCTGTTACTGTTGTGCTCACTCCTAACGAGCAGGGTGTGGTTGACAATGGCGATGGAACCGTGAACGTGGTGACGCAAACTGTGTATCAGGAAGGAGAAGCTCCTGTAACTTCCGGTATCATTCAGATGCCAAAGTCTGGTATCCAGCAGATGGCGGACGAAACGAGACGTGCCCAGGTTGCAGCCCAGCAGCAGGAAGAGCAGCAGGAAGCCCCTGCGGAAGGCGAGCAGGAGAATGGTACAACCATGCCTACTTACAGCCTTTTTGATAATATCGTTATCCGTGACGAGAATGGTGAGCCTATCCGTGGTTCCATTCAAAGCATAGATGAGGACGGTATCGAGATTCACACCGAGGAACCACTCAACGGCTGGCATGTGCAGGTTGTTTCGCCTGAGCAGCTCGACAACATGATCGAGAGTGTGACAGATGCCAACGGTGAGTCGGTATGGAGCCGCGATGTTGACGCTCCTTCTGTTGATGAGACGGAGGAGAATACTCCGGTTGATGAGGAGAATGTTCCAGTTGACGAGGAGAATGCCGAGGTGAATCCCCTTGTTGATACTGATGAGGTGGCAGCTGAGGAGACCGAAAACGAACCTCAGCAGGAAGCCAACGAGGAGGAAGCTCCTACACAGTCTGCCCTGGATCGTATTCCTAAGGATGATAATGGCGAGCCTATCTATGAGCAGACCGACCCTGATACTGCATACGATGCCATCGTAGAGCAGACTGGCGGCAACGAGGATATGGCCAAGACCGTTGCTGAATCCATGGTTTCTGATATGAAGGCGTCTCTTGATAAGCTCAACAAGTGGAAACCAAAGTCTGGTGGAACCATCACGCAGAAGATTGCAGCTGAGAAGGAGCACCAGGAAGCAGTGGACCAGGCAAAGGCAAATCTGGAGCATTGGCAGAAAATCGCTGGCATCCAGCAGCAGCGTAAGAGTAAGGCCATGCTTGACGAGCAGAAGGCTGCTGACGAGAAGGCTAAGGCTGCCGCTGAGGAAGCTAAGGCACAGGCCGCAGCCAAGGAAGAGCAGGAACGTAAGGAGCGTGAAGCTGTTGACGGTGTACCTGATTGGGTGAATGATACTCCGCATGATGCACGTGCGAGGGGCTATCGTCGTTCAAATGGCCATCAGTATGCAAGACAGGAGAATATTCCTCATACAAAGGGTAAGGAGACTTCTGTCAAGTTCACCGACAAGGTTTCACAACCTGGACACCTTGCGCTTATTGAGGCTGAACAGTTGCAGCCAAGTCACATAAATGGTCAGCCTAACGTGAATCACTTCATCCCAGAAGCACAGCCAAAGAAGCGTACGGACAAAGCAAGCACCATTTCTTCTGAGAAGATTGCGGCCAACATCAACCCTGCCGAGATTACATCAAGCGTTACCGCATATACAGGTGCGCCTACTGTCAATTCTCGTGGAGAGACCATCCAGGGCAACAATCGTAGTGCAGCGTTGAAGTTGATGTGGAGCAGCCATGCCGACCAAGCCGGCATATATAAGCAGTATCTTATGGATCATGCCGATGAGTTCGGCTTGAAGGCAGAGGATATTGCGAAGATGAAGAACCCTGTCCTTGTGAATATGGTTGACGTTGACGACAATAAGGCCATTGAACTTGGTCAGCATATCGCCCAGGACACAGAGAGTGGTGGCGTTGAGCGTATCAAGGTGAAGAACACCATCCAGAAGATGGGTGATGATATGAAGTCTTTCGCCAAGAAACTGCTCGAGAGTTCCGATGATGAGGCTAGCTTCTCCCAGCTCGTTGACAAGAACGGCAACAAAGTGTTGAAGTGGATGAATACCAAGAGCTTCATTTCAGATACACAGTACACAAGTGCGCTTGATAGCGATGGTAATCTTACTGCTGAGGCTGCTAACGACTTGAAGGGTATCATGTATGGCAGCATCTTCCAAGGTGGCAGTGAACGCCTGGAGGAGATGTTTAACAGAATGCCTGCAAAGGCGCAGCGTGCCATCCTTGCAACTGCATATCGCGACTTCAATAGCCCTAAGGAGAACCGCATGCTGAAGGATATTCAGGAGTCTATCGTGGCTTTCAATGAGCTGATGGGTGACAAGGCCTTTGCTTCGGCTACTAATTTCAAGGATGCACGTGTGGCTATTGAGGACTGGAAACGCTCTTACCAGTTTGATGATGTGACCGGAGAAGCTGTACTTCCTGATGGTAAGTTCTCGGATTTCGCCCTTCATCTTGTGGCTATGTATAAGGGTGAAACGCAGGGATTTATTCAGCAGACGTTCAACCAACTGTTTGACCTTATTCAAGGCTCCCAGGCGGTTGATTTATTCAACAAAGATAGTATTGACAACACTCCTCGCTCGTTGGCTGATGCCATCAACGAGGCATTAAACATTAATAATGATGGACAACAAGACAGCAATGTACTGGGTGGCAATCATCCAGCAGGCCAAGAGGGGCAGCAAGCAGGCAGTGAAGCTGCTGAAACAGGAGGACCAGGCGAGGGAGGAACTGAACCTGCCAACGCTGATGGAGGACCTGGAGAGAAAAATGTAATCAACGAACTCCTTGAAAAGGGTGGCGCTACACCTATAAGCCAGGAGAGACGCAACCTTACCGATGAAGGTATCGTTGCTGATGCTGACGGCAAGCCAGTTCTTCTGTATCATGGTACACTTGATAAGGACTTGAAGCTTTCCGACCTGGAGCCAGGACACAACCGGGCAGATGGGGAGAAGGCTACCTTCTCAGGTGATGGTGTGTATTTCTCTCCTTCCAGAGATGTTGCAGAGGACTACGGACACAACGGCAAGATATTCGAGGCACATGTAAGATTGAACAATCCGTTCTATCTTTTGGGTAACCCTGGCTTCGATGAAACCCAAGCTAAGGAGTTCATGTCTCTGCTGAAGGAGCAGGGTTACGACGGCATTATACATTATAATAATGTATGGAGTGTAGAGAATAGCAATATTGGTAGTGGAGAAGTCATTGTGTTCAACAACTCCAGCATCATTCCTGTAGAAAATGCAGCTGATGATGTTGAGAATGCCGAAGATGATGCTAAGGATCCATCGGATATGCTGGCTTCTGCAATCGAGTCAGGCGACAAGACTGCCATCGAAAAGGCAAAGGAGGAAGTACGTGAAAATCTGAAATCTGTTGATGAAGATATTCTCCGTATAGCTTTGTCTGATGCACCTAAGAAGCTGAGTGAATTTGATAAGGCTATGAAATCTCTTGTAGAAGACGAACTTTCTTCGAGAGGTATCAAGGTCTTTAACAGCTTTGATAATGTTCAGAAGGGTGATGTTGTTGTGGTAGAGAATGAAGACGAAAGTGGTCAGATAACCATTGACAAGGTTCAGGGCAATTCGGCTTCGTTCACTACAGAAGATGGAGAAACTTTTGAGGACGTTCCTCTTGATACCATAGAGGAACACTTCAAAGTCATGTTCCGTAATAGCCTTCAATCATCCATCGAAGCGGCTGAGGCTGAGACAGACACCAATCCTACAGACGGACAGAAGGAAGCAGGTAACTACAAGAAGGGACACGTTAAGGTTGCTGGATTCAACATTTCCATCGAGCAGCCTAGGGGCAGTGTGCGCTCCGGCACGGATGCCAACGGTAAGAAGTGGAGTGTGACCATGAACAATACTTATGGCTACATGACCGACAACGTGGGTGTTGATGGCGACCACCTGGATGTATTCCTCAGCAATGATATTGACTCATGGGACCAGCAGAATGTTTATGTGGTTGACCAGTACAACCTTGATGGAACGTTTGACGAGCACAAGGTAATGCTCGGCTTCAATGATAAGGATGAAGCTACAGATGCCTATTTCTCTAACTATGACAGTAGCTGGAGAACGAGCAAGAGAAAGATCATTACCTCTACTGTTCCTATGGATATATTCAAAAAGTGGATAGAAAGCAGTAATCGCAAGACCAAGCCTATTGCTGAGTATTCATTGGTGAAAGAGCATCTGCAAAAGTGGATTGATGAAAATTTGTATGATAAATCTCCGTTTGGCCAATTCGTAGAAGACTCTGGTATTGATGTCGTGCCTAATGGTGTAAATCCGTCAGCTATCATCAAGTTCGCTGAGAAGATGCTAGGCATGAATGATTCACAAACTGATGATTATCCATCATACAAAGCCAAGGTAACAAGTGTAGAGGTTCCTGCTGATAAGTTGTATCAATCAGAAAAGAAATGGTTCCATCTTGTCAAGGGAAATTATGTTTCCGTTACCGATGGAAGGAATGAGTGCAGTTATGAACTTGTTGCCCATAAGGATGCGCAAGGACACTTGATGTCTGTATCAGTTGTCAAGTATCACGACTTTGACGGAAAGGAAAAGGCAGATTCCGGTAAGGCTGCTGAGACTAAGGGGGCTGAAACCAAGACTACCGCCACCAAGGTTGCTGGCTCCGTGGCTGATGAAACCCAGACAAATGACTACACAGTTGAGCCTGCCAAGTACACAACCAAGCGTGGAAAGGTGCTTGATATGCAGCTTGTCAAGTTTGCAGACGAACTGGGTGAAAAGCAAAGTGCGGCTGTTTCCCTGGCTAAGTCTCTTAAAGGCTGGTACGATAAGAAGCAGGGTGGCTTCATGATGCGTAGCATCGAGGATGCCAAGAAACTTACTGATGCAGTATTGGGTGAAGATAGCGAAGCTTTGGAGGACGCAAAACCTCTTTCTCTTCAGGATATGAAGGATTCGGTATTCCCAGATGATGAGTTCCATGGCGGTGATACGGTTTGGAGTATTCCTCATGGTGAGAACAAGGTTATTCTTATGGCTCATCACATGCAAATGCCAGATGGCCGTAGCTTCATTCAGAGCTATTCTTTTACTGATGGTACAAGCGCAACTGCCCAGGAAGTTGAGGCGGCACATGATGTTGCTAAGAAAAGCAAATCATCTTTGAATAATACCAAACTTATAAAGGAGGTGCTTCAAGGCAATGCTATCATGTGGGCTAAGAATTATGCCAAGAATGTAAGGAAAGGCGACTTGAAGACTGCTCGTAAATGGTATCATCCTATTGGTGATATTGTTCGTAGAATGCGTGATTTCAAAGATGTTCATGAGGCTAATGCTTGGTTGGACAACGTTCTTCTACCATATATTATGAGTGATGAGTTCAGACCGGATGAACCATTGGTTGACAAGGCTGCACGTATCGCCAAGAAGGAGGAGACAAAGAAGAACCCTAGTGGTAATGTGCTTGTTACTGATGATGAGTACGAGACTTTAAAGAAGAGAATGCGCATGAAGTTGCGTGGTCAGCTGAATATGGGTATTGATCCTGAGATTCTAGAGATTGGTATCCAGATGGCTGTGTATCATATTGAGAGAGGCGCACGCAAGTTTACCGAGTATGCTAAGGATATGATTGATGATATGGGTGATGATATTCGTCCATACCTAAAGTCGTTCTATAACGGTGTCCGTGACCTTCCTGAGGTGATAGAGGCTAAGCTTGACAAGGATATGTCCTCTTATGAAGAGGTTGCAGGCATTGACGTGGCAAACTTCGACAAGCCATCCAAGGATATTATGGAGCAGGCAGCACAGATTGCAGCTGAGACTGAGGCCGAGAAGCAGGCAGAGGAAGCTAACAAAAAACTCGTCGATGAGCGCAACGCACGTCGTACCATGGACAAAAAGTCTTTCCGTCCTGCTACAGAAGCTGATGTGGAAGGTAACGGCTTGGTTTACTATGAAGGTAAGCCTACACACGTCATGATGCTTGTCCGTAAGGGCGAGCAGGTAGGTGCAGCGCAGTTCGGTGAGTCATATATTGACAGAGTCTATTTGACCAATGGCAAAGACGCTAAGCTCGAAGACCTCCAGGTTGAGGACGATCAGGCTAAAGACAAGAAGAAGGAGACTGTTGTCAAGGATGTTAATGTGGAAAGTCTGTTCAATGCCTTGCATACTAACGGCACGGCCAAACTGAGCGACCATACTGTTCCTTCTTCAGATGTTGACAAGGCTGTAAAGGAAGCAAAGGATTCCATGACCAAGAAGCTGAAGCAGGTGAAGGAGCAGCTCAGCAAGAAGATGCTTGAAGAGCAGTTGGCGCAGCGTGAGAAGTTTATTGACGAGTTGGGCGACCGTGTGAAGGCTGGCGAGAAGAAAGGCACATTTGCCGGCACAAAGAACGTTGACCTGGAAGCTACCTTGCTGAAGTGCTTGGGTGAACGTGAGGCGTTCAGCGAAGCCCTGGACAATTTCTCCACTGATCCTAAGAAGGCAGAGCCTGCAAAGGAGAAAAAAGAGACTCCAAAGAAAAATAATCCGGTCAAGGAGAAGAAGTCTCGTAAAAAAGCAGTATCTTCGCAGGTGCATATTGCAGACCTGTTCGACAACGGACAGGAAACAGAAAGTGAAACTTTAAACAGTAATGACAATGACAGAACAGGAAAAGAAGTATCTCAAGGAGATAGGGTGCAGCGAGAAGGAGATAGCGAGGAGAGAACTCGAGGAGAGAATCGACAAGGCTCAGACGGAGTATTGCCGAAAGAACCTGCTGAGCGGGAGCATGCTGTCAACACACGCGTGGACGGAAATCTACAAGAAGGCCGGAATGACGGACGAGGAGATCAAGGCGTATCGTCAGGAGAGGGAGAAGTACTCGGACGCCCTGAACGATCCGCTGGACGCTTACAGGGACTAGAGCCGGAGGAGCGCAAGAATACTCATAACAACCATGGCAAGCGTGGTATGGAGTATGCTCCAAAGTCTGTAGATGCACGTATTACTGCCAACATCGAGGCTATTGAGTTGGCACAGAAGCTACTGAGAAGTGGTGAGCAAGCCACACCTAGACAGATGGCTGTTCTTCGCAAGTTCAGCGGTTGGGGTGGCCTTGGTAAGGCATTCACCCAAAGTTCATGGGGCTTTGGTGAAGATACACCTCCTAAGAAGTTACGCAAGCTGCTGGGCAATGAAGCTTATCAGCAGGCGGTGATGAGTGCAAACAGTTCGTTCTACACACCTACACATATTATTGATTCACTTTGGGATATTGCTACACAGTTGGGATTCAAGGGTGGAAACATCCTGGAAGGCTCGGCAGGTATCGGAAACATTCTTGCCCAGATGCCGACAGAAATCAGCGACCGCAGCGATATTCATGCCGTAGAGATTGATAACACGGCAGGTGGCATCCTTTCTCTGCTCTATCCTGATGCACAGGTTGACATACAGGGCTTCGAGCAGACCAGGATAGAGAACGGAAGCGTTGACCTTGCCATTACGAACGTTCCGTTTGTCACTGGCTTGAAGGTGAAGGACGAGAGCGGTGACAAGGACTTGTCTTCTAAGTTCGGAAACATTCATGACTTCTGCATCGCCAAGAACGTCCGTAAGCTGAAACCTGGTGGCATTGGTATCTTCATCACGTCCAGTGGTACGCTCGACAAGTCGCAGAAGCTTCGTGACTGGGTAATCAACCAGGGTGATTCTGATTTCATCGGTGCATTCCGCTTGAACAACAACACCTTTGGTGGTACATCCGTAACTAGTGACATCCTTGTTGTCCGCAGACGTGTGAACGGACAGAAATCGGCTAATGCCATTGATGTAGGTTCCACCAGCGGTGAGCGTGTTGTCAGCTTTGATACTGGTGAGACTCGCAAGGTTGACGGTAAGGAGAAGCCTGTAATCAAATCCTTATCGCTTGATTACAACAAATATTTCCAGGATCATCCGGAAATGATGGCAGGAAAGATGAAGTTCGGCTTCGAGGAAGGTGACACCTATCGTCCTACAAGTATGGGTCTTTTCCCTGCAAGGGGATTGAACCAGAAGAATATGCTGACTGATTTCGTCAACTCTTTCGCCAGCATGAAGGAGGACAACGCTCCAGTTGAGAATACCGAGGAGGAGACCAACCGAATTGTGTATGAGAAACTGGGTCCTGACGTGAAGGAAGGCAGCATGGTTGTTGACAAGAATGGCAACATTTGCCTTGCTCAATGGGGCAAGGCCGTACCTCTTATGGCTGCAGCAAAGAAGGGTGAGAAGGCTAGCGATAGCGATTTGATTGCACGTTTCCAGTCTAAGAAGGTGAAAGGCCATACCAAGGCTGAGTGCTTCAACGCTTACTCTGCCATCAAGTCAGCCCTTAATGACGTGCTTGCATACCAGACGGAGAACGAGAGCGACAAGGGCTTAAAACCTCTGCTTGACAAGCTCAACAAGGCATACGATGACTTTGTAGCTACCTACGGCCACTTCAACAAGAATACACTGTTGGCATTCCTTCGCAGGGATGTGGACTATCCTAATGTGTTCTCGCTTGAAACATACGAGGACGTGAGCGACAAGGAAGGTGGCCATACCGAGCATTTCGGCAAGAGTGACATCTTCAGCAAGCGTGTGGTTGAGAAGGCCAAGGAGCCTAAGCCTCATAACGTGAAGGATGCCATCATTACCAGCATGTATCAGAACGGACGTGTTGACGTGGAGTATATTGCCAATGCTTTGGGCAAGTCGGAAGACGAAGTGAAGGACGAGATTATCAATAGCGGTCTTGGCTTCGAGAATCCTATCACCCGTCAGATAGAGGTTTCCTACCAGTACAAGAGTGGAAATGTGCGTGAGAAGCTCCGTCAGGCTTTGGACAACAACGAGGGCGGACGCTACAATGCCAACATCAAGGCTCTGGAGAGTGTTATCCCTATGAACATTCCTGCACACTTGATTAACTTCACGTTCGGTTCTTCATGGATTGATCCGAAGTTGTATGAGGACTATGTGAAGGAAAGAACCAACGTGAATGTGAAGTTTACTTCTGCCGGTGGTACCTGGTTTATGGATGCTCCTGATTATATCAACGAGGAAAAGGACAATTCCTTTGGCGTGAAGAGTTTGATGTTCAACAAGATTATTCCTGGACACCAGCTTATCGAGGCTGCCATTCAGAACAAATCCATCATCGTTTCCAGAACTTACAAGGAGAACGGCAAGGATGTAAGGGAGACCGACCGTGATGCGACACAGGCTTGCAGCAACAAGATTGACGAGATACGACAGGATTTCCAGGACTGGGCAAGGGGCAAGATGCAGCAGGACGAGCAGTTGTCTGCAAAGATTGAGGCAGACTACAACGAGCAGTTCAACAACTACGTTCCGCTCGCTATCCCGGATGATTTCGCACCTTCGCGTTATCCTGGCATGGCTCCAAGACTGGATGGAAGCGACAGAGACTTCAACCTTTACTCATACCAGGCAAAGGCTGTGGTGAAGTGTGTGACTCAGCCAACCATGCTGGCACACGAGGTGGGAACCGGAAAGACCTTCACTCTTATCACTACTGCCATGGAGATGAGAAGACTGGGAACTGCCAAGAAACCTATGATTGTCGTGCAGAACGCAACCGTAGGCCAGTTTGTGGCATCAGCCAAGTCGCTCTATCCGAAGGCTAAGATTCTTACCCTGGAGGATGCAGACAGAAACGCAGAGGGACGAAAGAACTTCTATGCCAAGATTAAGTACAACGACTGGGATATGATAGTTGTTCCTCAGTCAACCTTTGAGTTTATTCCTGACAGCGAGGAGCGACAGATACGCTTTATCAATGACAAGATTGAGGAGAAGCTTCTTGTGCTGGAGCAGATGAAGGATGCAGACAAGAGTGGCAACAACATGATAACCCGACAGGCCGAGAAGGAAATCGAGGACTTGCAGCAACTGCTTGCAGACATCACCAGCAACATGACTACCAAGCGCAAGGATACCGCAGCCCAGCTGAAGAAGAAGGAGGTAACCAAGCAGAATGCCGAGGTAGAGGCTAAGGAGATGCTTGACAGACGTACCGACGATGTGGAGAACTTCGACGATATGGGCATAGATGCTCTTCTTGTTGATGAGGCTCACGAATACAAGCACCTCGGCTTTGCTACTGCCATGCAGCGTGGCGTGAAGGGTATTGACCCTTCTTACTCCAAGAAGTCGCAAGGTGTGTATTTGAAGACGCAGGCCGTGCTCGAGAAGAACAATGGCCGCAATGTGGTGTTTGCTACAGGTACTCCTATCAGCAATACTGCCGCTGAGGTCTGGACATTCATGCGCTATCTCATGCCTGCTGACACCATGAAGCAGTATGGCATCTACTACTTTGATGATTTCGTGCGTAACTTCGGTAACTTGAAGACGATGGCAGAGTTTACCACCAGCGGAAAGTTCAAGGAGGTGAACCGATTTGCAGGTTACATGAACCTTCCTGAGCTTGCACGTATCTGGTCGGGTGTTTCTGATATTGTCCTTTCCAAGGAAGTAGAGGACTTGAAGTCGAAGCTTCCGAAGATGGAGAACGGTGACAAGGCTACAGACATCTACCTGCCTCAGACCAAGGCTTTGCGCAGGGTGATGAAGTTTGTGCGCAAGAGACTCGAGGAGTTTGAGAACATGAGCGGAAAGGAGAAGAAGGAGAATTCTGCCATTCCTCTTACCATGTATGGCATAGCTGCAGCAGCAGCCGTTGACCCTCGACTCGTGCTCAAAGATGCAGCAGACGAGCATTACAGCAAGACCAACGAGACCGTGAGACAGACTTTGAGATCATTGAAGGATTCGGAGAAATATCATGGTACCGTAGCCATCTTTGCTGACCATTATCAGAATGCCTCAACCGGCTTCAACCTTTATGAAGATATTCGCAACAAGCTTATCAAGGCTGGTGTTCCTGCCGAGCAGGTTGTCGTTATCAAGTCGGGAATGACCGTCAAGAAGAAGCTCGACATCTTTGACAAGGTGAACCGTGGCGAGATACGTGTTATCATGGGTAGTACATTTACCCTTGGTACCGGTGTGAACATCCAGGAAAGATTACATACCCTTATCCATGTGGATGCACCTAACCGCCCGATGGACTATACGCAGCGCAACGGACGTGTTATCCGACAGGGTAACCTGTTGAAGAAATGGGGCATCCCTGTGCGTGTGCTTCGCATGGGTGTAGAAGATAGCCTTGATGTTACTGCATACCAGCGCCTGGAGACCAAGGGAGCCATTGCTGACAGCATCATGCACAGCAAGGATATGATTGCCAACAGCATGAGCAACCGTGTGCTTGAAGAGGAGAGTGACATCTTCGGTGATACCGTTGCCCAGTTGTCGGGTAGCGAGTATGCCTTGAAGAAGAACGAGGCTGAACGAGAGTTGCGCAGACTGGAGGGTCGCAAGAAGCAATGGGAGTTTGACCAGATTTACATACACAGCAGAAAGCCGCTGCTGGAGGAGCGTATCAAGAAGGTTCAGGCATTTGCCGACAGACAGAAGACTCGCCTTGACGGAATCAAGAAGACGTTCCCTGATGGTAAGTTCAAGAAGATAAACATCGGAAAGCATAGCTTTGCCAGCGTTGCCGACATGGAAGATTACTTCAAGAACTACAACAAGAAGGTGATTGAGAACCAGGAAAAGATACGTGACGAGAATTCGCCAGAGGGCTTGATAAACATGGACCTTGCCATTAACGTTGACGGTTATAATTTTGTCGCACATACAGAGATTCTCAATTATTTGGGCAGTGTGTCTCGTACCATGACCTACTCTTGCGATGAGCTGGGTATCAAGGACGAACAGGCAAGACAGGGCTACTTGAAGAATGCCATCAACGGCATTATAGATAATGTGGTGAGTGGAAAACGCTTTGAGGAGTCTATCTCCCGACAAGAGGCTGAGATTATCAAGGATAAGGCAGACATCCAGGAGCTGGATAAGCGAGAGGGCAAGTCGTTTGCCGAAGAAGACAAGCTGGTTAGGGCAAAGGAACTCTTTGAAGAGTACTCCGAGAAGATGAAGGAGGAAATGGAAAAGAAGGAGGCCAAGTATGCCAAGCTTGACAAGGAGGTTGAGGATCTCGATGAGGATGCTTTCTCTTCGTCTGAGGATGATGAGGAAGATGGTGACCTGTATCGTGACGCTACAGAGGACGAATCCGCATGGCTGGACTCCCAGGAGACGGTGAAGGTTTACCGTGCCATGCAGGTGATTGACGGAAAACTGTATCCACCGATGATGGCAGCCGTTAAGGGTAAGCTTGTCGTGCCACGTGAACTTGGCACATGGGAGGTTGCAGATGAGCGTGAGGACATCATCAAGTTTACCAAGAAGAACAAGAATGGTGATGTGGTTGGCTACGTTGACCTTGACAAGGGAAGCAAGGATGCTACCGGCAAGAAGGCTACTGTGACTCGCGATGTGGCTTACAATCCTTATTGGCATACATCACGCTCGCCATTGAACGACCAGTTCTCTTCTGCATGGATCAGACCGAACATTGTCACCGTTGAGGTGGAGGTTCCTGTATCGGAATTATCCAGCGGCTATCGTGCGAAGTTCTCGAAAGACCCTGTAGGTGAAACAGACTGGCATGCCGGTCCGGTAACCAAGCAGCTTGTTGACCAGGGACATGAGCCACGAAAGGTTATCCTTTCCCGTTACGACAAGCCTGTACGTGTATTGTCAAATGCGGAAGTTGCCGACCGCATAGCTTCATACGTAAAGGGGTATGATGTTGTCATTCCTGAGAATGTTGTTACTCCGCAGGTTAAAGTTGAACTTGAAAAGCGTGGTGTTAAGATTGGTGAGCCAAAGGGAGTTAAGAAGAGTGACCAGATAAAAGAAGCTATAGAGAAGGGATTGTCTGTAGTGAATGACGTTAACCGTGAGGGTGATGGCATCATCAGCGATGCTGATATTTCTCTTCTGAATGACCCTATGAGCAGGATGATGGGCGAGAGCCGTTTCACACCTGAGCAGCTGGAGAAGTTTGCAGCAATGGAGCGTGAGCGCATGGCACGACATGTGGATGAGCTTGCAGATAAGTTACACCTTAATAATATAGAGGTGGTGACTGATGCTTCAACGCTGACCGGTAAGCGCAAGAAGGCGAAGGGTTTCTATAACAGACATACTGGCAAGATTACCATCGTTGTTGAGAATCATCGTGATATTGAAGATATTGAGCAGACTGTGTTGCATGAGGCTGTAGCCCATTATGGCTTGCGTCAACTCTTCGGTACACACTTCGATGATTTCCTGGACAACGTGTTCAACTATGCCGAGGAAGGTATCCGCAGGGAAATCGTGAATCTTGCCAAGAAGCACTCTTGGGACTTCCGCACTGCTACAGAGGAATATCTTGCCGGGCTTGCGGAGCGCACAAACTTTGAGCGTGCCATGGAGAGTGGATGGTGGCAGACCATCAAGCGTGTGTTCCTGAATATGCTTCATTCCATCGGTTTAAAGGGTTATCAGGGCGAGACTCTTACAGACAACGAGCTTCGCTACATTCTGTGGAGAAGCTGCGAGAACCTGGAAGAGCCTGGGCGTTATCGCAGCATCATGGGCGAGGCTGCTGATATTACCAAGCAAATGGAGTTGGGGGTTGGCAATTATGCCAAACCTTCAACCTCTGATGGTACCATGGTGGCGGAAGAGAGTACAGACATATTGCAAATAAAGCGGAAGGTTGCCGACTTGTTTGAACAGGCACAGAGTGGGGAATTTACGGGCAAGCCTAAAAGCATAGGTAGGATAAGTTCAGAAGGTAAGGCATACTTGGAGAATCTGTCTGGCTTAACGTTCAAGGAATATGTGGACTTTGTTCTCAATCCTTCGGACTTGAATCATATCCGTTCTGACCATTATGGAGAAAACGAGAAGGACAATGGCAATAATATACCATTGAATGATGAAGATATTCAGAATATGGTAGATGTATTGAACCAACCGGACGCAATTCTGTATGGTGTAGATAAGCGAGATGGCCGTAAGCTGTTCTTCTTTTTGAAAGATGCTGGAAATGGGTTGTATAACCTTACAGAGGTATGCAGTACCAAAAAGGGTAATCTTACTGCGAAGAGTTTCTTTAAATCAAGAAGGAAAGGTATCGACCAGCGAGTTATGGAAATTAAACAAACCCTACTCCCTACGTCCGTAACGTACTCTGGCGAATCCCTTTCTGCTGCAAAGATACCATATTTATTTGAAACAAACAAGGATAATGGGCAAAATCTTTCAGAAGATGATGAACTTTTCCGTGATGGCGATGCTGCTGAGTATGAGAAGGCACATGCTAGAAACATCTACGACCAGCGTGTTAAGCGTGGGTTGTTCCAGATGCAAGAAGCGATGCAGGACTCAATGCTCAGCTTGAAGGAAGCCATGAATGCCGTATTGAAGGCAGAGGGTAAGAGCAAGATACACATCGAGGATGTGGCAGGTTTCGAGAATCCATACCTGGGAGAGAATCGTCTTTCATCCGTGAATCAAGCAGAATGCAAGGCATTTGCGCAAACTTTGTTCAAGCCTTTGTTGAATGAGGTGAGCCGTCTGGCAGAAGATGCAGAGGAGCGTGCGATGCTTACTGATTACATGATGGCCAAGCATGGACTGGAACGCAATGTTGTCATGGCTCGCAGAGATGCAGAGAAAAAGGCAAACGAGGAGTTCGGGAAAGAGTTGGCCAAAGCCCAGCGAGCTGTAGCAAAAGACCCACTCGACCAGGATGCCATAGACCGCCTTGAAGACGTGAAGCAGAAGAAGCATGACCGTGAAGAGGAATTGTACTTTGAAAACAGAGGCAGAGACTATGCAGGTCTCACGGCCTTGACTGGAAAGGAAGATATTGGTGAGGCTGAGCTGAAAGCATCATCCATGGTTAGCACGTATGAGACGTTGAATGCTACGGATAAGCTTTGGAAACAGGTTAATGCCGTGACCGGTGCAACCTTGCAGAAGGCTTACGAAAGCGGCTTGATGAGCAAGGAAACCTATGACGACATCAACTCCATGTATGAGTATTACATTCCTCTTCGTGGCTTTGACGAGAAGACAGGAGAGGATACTTACGCTTACCTGTCTGACAAGAACAGTGCTTTCAATGCACCTTTGAAGACTGCCAAGGGACGTAAGAGCAAGGCTGATGATCCGTTTGCCAACATGGAGAGCATGGCCGAGAGTGCTATCATGCAGGGCAACCGTAATACTCTTGTCAAGCAGAAGTTCCTGAACTTCGCCCTTAATCATCCTAGCGACCTTGTGAGCGTCAGCAACGTATGGTTGGAGCATGATGATGTGACAGATGAGTGGAAGCCAGTGTTTGCGGACAACCTCAGCGAGAATGACAGCCCTGCTGAAATCGAGCAAAAGGTTAAGGACTTCAACGACCGCATGCAGGAGTTGTGTAAGAATGAGCCGGACAAGTATAGAAGCCAGAAGGAACATCCGGACATTCCATATCGCGTTGTTGAAAGTCGCGACTTGAAGCAGCACCAGGTCCTCGTGAAGAGAAACGGAGTTGAGTATGTGGTAACCATCAATGGCAACCCACGTGCGGCACAGGCGTTGAACGGACAGACCAACCCGGACAATGACAATGCCGGTGCTATTGGTGCCATTCTCCGTGCAGGTGAAGCCCTCAATCGCCAGCTCAGTGCATTCTACACGACACGAAACCCTGATTTCGTTGTGTCAAACTTCATCCGTGACGCCCTGTATGGTAATACCATGGTATGGGTGAAGGAGGGTCCTAACTATGCGGTGAGATACAACAAGAACTTCATGAAGGTGAATCCAGCCATCATGAAGGTGCTTTTCTCCAAGCTCCGCAATGGTACGCTTGATATGAACAACGAAACGGAAAAGATGTTCAAGCTGTTCATGGATAACGGAGGCGAGACCGGCTATTCTACCGTAAGGGACATCGAGAAGCACAAGAATGACATCAAGCGAGAGTTGAGACGTGCCGGAAGAATTTCCATCGGTAAGGCATGGAGCCTGCTTGGTGAACGCCTTGATGAATACAACCGTGCGGTTGAGAACTGTGCCCGCTTTGCTGCCTTCATGACATCCCGTCAGATGAAGCGCTCTATCGACCGAAGCATCTATGATGCCAAGGAGATTAGCGTGAACTTCAACAAGAAGGGTAGCGGTGCAAAGTTCATGGGCGCAAACGGCCAGACCTTCGGGGGCAACACGGCAGCCTTCGTATCAGGACTTGGAAGAAGCTTCTACGTTTTCTGGAATGCAGCAGTGCAAGGAACTACAAACTTCGGAAGACAGCTTGAACGGCATCCTGGAAAGGCGCTTACAGGTGTAGGTGCCATGTTCATGCTCGGTTTGCTGATGGCTGCGATCGGTAGCGGTGACGATGGGGATGATGGCGACAAAAACGCATATTACAACCTTCCTGAGTACGTGAGACGTTCAAACATCGTGTTCCGTCTTCCTGGCATGGATGAGCAGTGGATAAGTATCCCTCTCCCTGTTGAGTACAGAGCCATGTACGGAATGGGCGAGCTTGCCATGAGTGCTGTAAGCGGAAAGGAACATTACACAGGCGAGGAGCTGGCAAACCAGATTGCGGGCCAGTTCAGTCAGCTTATGCCAATAGACTTCCTTGAAGGTGGCGGAGGCTGGAACGCCTTTGTTCCTTCTTCTGTCAAGCCTTTCGCAGAGGTGATAGCAAACAAGTCGTGGACGGGTATGCCTCTCTACAAGGATACTCCTTGGAACAAGGATATGCCAGAGTGGACAAAGTCTTACAAGAGCGGCAACAAGTATCTTATAAACCTGGCTGCCGTCATGAACGATGTGAGCGGAGGCGACCAGTACACAAAGGGTTCCATCGACATCAACCCGGCAAAGGTTGAATATCTGCTGAACGGTTACTTTGGTGGTGTCAGCAACACCATCGACAAGACATCCAAGATGTTTGATACCATGTTCGGAGACCGTGAGTATGACCCTAGAAACTGGCTTGTCTTCAACCGTGTATTGAAGAATGGTGACGAGCGTACAGAGTACCGTGCCATCAACAACGAATACTTTCGCATGAAGGAAGAGCATGACAAGATCAAGTCACGACTGAAGCATTATGAAGATGATACCGACAATGGAGTCATGGACTATGCAGACAAAATCAACTGGCTCTACAACTCACCGGAGTATCGACGCATGGAAATTTACGAGGACTATTCGGCAGACATCGACGCATACAACAATGAGCTGAAGGAGCCTTTGAGTGACAAGGAGCGCAAGGAGGTTACAGACGGACTGAACGCCCTGAAGAAGCAGCTCGTCTATGCGGACAGCTTTACGAGAATGGACGTTGACGACCTCATGAAGGAACGCTCAAAGTTGCAGGAGAAGCTTTCAAAGGCTACGGACTTGCAGGAGAAGAGTGACATCGGTTACTTGCTCATGCTCATTCAGACAGAGCTAAAGGCGAACGGCCGTAAATAGTTAAACTTAGTATGGCGGCATTTATTCATATATTTGCCGCCATACACATTAATACATTATTATTATGGCAGTAGCAACAAAGAAAAGAGCTAAGCTATACCGTTTGAGTAACATCATGCCGAAGACTCCGGCACCGGACGAAAGCGTTATAGATAGTGTGAGAAGAGCAAAGAATTCCGACGACCGCAGACGAGGTTTTGACATTCTCATGGAAGCCAGCCTGTACTACAGCAATATGGATGATTACCGCAGGGACCGCCAGCGAAACAAGAGATATTGCTATGGCAAGCAGTGGGACGACATCATCGAGGTTGACAATAAACGCATGACGGAGGAGGAGTATATCAAGAGCCAGGGAAATATTCCGCTGAAGAACAATCTTATCAGAAGATTGGTGCGCAACGTGATAGGTGTGTACCGTTCCCAGTCGAAGGAGCCGACATGTATGGCAAGAGATCGAGACGAGCAGAAGCTTGGCGAGACCATGAGCACCATTCTGCAGTACAACATGCAGCTTAACCGCATGAATGGATTGCTGGCACGAACGATGGAGGAGTTCCTTATTTCCGGCTTTTGCGTTCACCGCAAGTACGCATGCTGGAAGAATGACCGCTTTGACTGCTGGACAGACTACGTTCAGCCGAACAACTTCTTCATAGACTCCAACATGAGAGACCCACGAGGATGGGACTGCACGATGCTTGGAGAGATACATGACATTTCGTTTGGTGACCTTTGCGGCCAGTTTGCCAAGTCGCCAGATGATTACAAGCGATTGAAGGAGATTTACCGTCATGCCGCAGATAAGGCATGCGTTTCAATGTATGCAGACCAGTTCGGCTATCCAGCACAGAAGAACTGGAACTTCTTCGTAACGACTGACCCTAGCCGATGCCGTGTGATAGAGGTATGGAAGAAGGAGCAGAGAGACCGTTACAGATGTTATGATCCGCAGAACGGAAGCCGGTTCAAGATAGACCTGGAGGATTACAAGGAGCTTGTCTTTGACGAGAACGAAAGGCGATTGCAGCAGGGGTTGGAGGACGGTATTCCTGAAGAGGAGATTCCTTTGATTCAGAAAGAGTGGTTCACCGACAACTATTGGTATTATTATTATATCAGTCCGTTTGGTGACATCCTGGAGGAGGGCGAGACTCCATACGAGCACAAGAGTCATCCTTATGTGTTCATGGCATATCCTTTCATTGACGGAGAGATACACAGTTTCGTGGCTGACGTGATAGACCAGCAGCGCTATGTGAACCGCCTCATCACCCTTTACGACTGGGTAATCAGAGCAACCGCCAAGGGTGTGCTTCTCGTTCCGAAGGACTGCTTGCCGGAAGGCGTATCCATTGAGGATATTGCTGAACGCTGGACAGAGGTTAACGGAGTGATTGTGTATGAGCCTGGTGAGAGCGGACAGATACCGCAGCAGGTTGCAGCAAGTTCCGTGAACATAGGAATCGGGGATTTGCTCAGTATGCAGCTGAAGTTCTTCGAGGATATTTCGGGCGTGAATGGAGCCTTGCAGGGTAAGCCTGGCTATAGCGGCACGAGTGCAGCACTCTACAGCCAGCAGACGCAGAATGCCACGACTTCACTTCTTGACATTCTTGAAGTGTTCAGCGAGTTCATCCGTAATGGAGCCATCAAGGACGTCAAGAACATCCAGCAGTTCTATGATGATATTACCATGGCAAACATTGCCGGTAAGAACGCAGCTGAAATCAAGCGTGACCCTCAGAAGATTAGAGACGTTGAGTTTGACCTTAACGTTACCGAGAGCACGACAACTCCTGTATATCGCCAGCTGAGCAATGATATTCTCATGCAGCTCTGGCAGGCTCAGGCTATCAGCGTGGAGCAGCTTTTGGAAAATGGCGACTTCCCATTTGCAGACGATCTCTTGCAGAGCATCAGAAGCAACAAGGAGGCCATGGAGCGTGGCGAGCAGATGCAGGGTGTTTCTCCGGAGCTTATACAGAAGGTGCAGCAGCAGGTACATGCAGACCCACGTGCAGCACAGTTGTTGCAGAGATATATGCAGCCTCAGCAGCAGGCAGCGTAATGGGTACAGGCGATGGAATCGCCTGGAACGGTGGCCGGAATGTGGCTTGAACGGAAAAGGCCGGGTAGTGGTTTCTACCCGGCCTTTTATTTATAGTATGCTCGGCATGAGCATTGTCTAATGGGTGCAA
>ULXR01034559.1_pt1 | contig 26698 bp, 18 predicted proteins | sample 1961511 | NCBI WGS metagenome assembly ULXR01 (sample SAMEA4835844, study PRJEB28245) | human gut metagenome | biome: gut microbiome; material: fecal sample | place: Denmark | collected 2008 | reverse complement strand
CCACCAAATGTGGTGGTGGAATTTAAAATTTCATTTTTGGATGAAATGATTTTGAGCACGATGCGGTACCAGTTTGTCAGAATTTGTGATATACTCCTTAATAGATTGAATGATGTTTTTACAGATGTCTATTCGATTCATAAGACATACCTCCTAAAAGTGTGATTAAGGTTCGCGGCTAAACGAACAATTCCTTAATCAATAGGTCGCGAAGCGACCTCACTTTTTAGGAAATATGTCAAGTGATTTTTAAAAATAGTGGTATTTTTTACGGAATAAAAAAGCCCGTAAACCTTGATTTTAAAGGCTTTCGGGCTTAAGTTGACCACAGTGGGGATCTGACCAGTAACAGCGAATAAACTATTAGATGAATTTATAACTGCATGAAATGTATATGATGCATCAATCGATGAAATTGTTTGCTGTTTAGGAATTTCAGAGCAACATGCTATGAAGATGATAATAAAGGTGCGAGAGTAAATAATATAATTCATTCTTTATGATTATTTTATTTGATTGAAATACCGATACGTGGTAATATGAATTTGAAAGAGAGGATATAATGGTTAAGGAAAATGTTAATGAACTGGTGGATAAACTTACTCTATTTGATGATGATTTAATGAGTAGAGTTTTCGACAATAATATCGAAGCAACAGAGCTTATGCTTAGAATCATATTGGGAAGGAACATTAATGTAATTAGTGTTATTGGACAAGATGAGATAAAAAGTCATGAAGTAGGTGGAAGAAATATAACATTGGATGTTCATGCGATTGATGTGAACGGTGATGAAATTGATATTGAAGTACAAGGGAATTCGGCAGGGGCACATATCAGACGAGCAAGATATCATAGCAGTATGGTAGATTCTAAAATGTTAGACGAAGGACAGGAGTTCAGGCAACTTAAGGATTCGTATATCATATTTATATATAAACATGATAAATTTAGAAAGGGTTTACCAGTATATCACATAGACCGATATATAAGGGAAACAGAAGAATTATTTGATGATGGTTCCCATATTATATATGTAAATGGTAACTATAAAGGTAATGATGAAATTGGACAGCTAATGAATGATTTTCGTCAGACAGATTCAGATAAGATTCATTATGCTGCATTAGCAAAAGGTGTAAAGCATTTTAAGGATACTGAAAAGGGGCGTGAGCAAATGTGTGAAGCAGTTGAAAAATATGCAAAGGAATATGCAAAGGAATATGCAAAAGAATATGCGGTAAAGGAAAAGATGATTTCTGTGAAAAATCTTATGGAGAATATGAAACTTACAGTGGATCAGGCACTAAATGCTTTGGGAATTCAAGGGGATGAAAGAAAAACCATAATAAATCAATTACAAAACCGAAATTAGGATATTTAAGTAGAGATATATTAAAAAATTTTTAGAACATAAATATAAGATGTTCTAGATTGAAATGCTAAAGAGTGTCATGGCACACCCAAATAGAAGCCCCAGTAGCTGGAACTACTGGGGCTTCTATTTAATTGAGCTGCTACAATTAACAGTGGGGTTAGGCATCATTATATTTCTTACAAAAATACAGAGTTTTATATATAACCTATCTGCCTAAATACATTGAATTAGGATGAAAGACGATATTAAAAAAGAGTGCAAACTGCTTGCAATTAGCAATCAAACGAAATATAATGAAGAAAAAAGAGGAGGCGATATCTATGGCAAGAACAGCAAATGTATTTGCACGTGTTGAGCCTGAAGTAAAAGAGCAGGCAGAGCAGGTGCTTGATCGACTTGGCATTCCAATGTCCAATGCGGTAGGAATGTTTCTGAGACAGATTGTACTCCAGAGAGGAATTCCTTTTGAAATGAAACTTCCGGCTTATGAGGAACCTGTTGCGTATGGTTCTCTTACAAAGGAACAGTTCGATGCAGAAATAGAAAAAGGCATGGAAGATATTAAAGCAGGCAGAGTATATTCAGCAGATGAAGTTGAAGCAGAAATGAAACGGGAATTTGGTATATGAAATATAAAGTGATGTATACAGCAGGAGCCAAAAGAGATCTGAGAAATATTTTCAGATATATTTCAGAGGAACTGTTAGCTCCAGAGAACGCTGCCAGACAGACAGACCGAATTATGGCTGCTATTCGAAAGCTGGACACCATGCCGAATAGAAACCGGCTTTATGATGAAGAACCATGGCATAGCAGAGGACTTCGGTTCTTTCCGGTGGACAATTATTTGGTATTTTATAAGACAAATGATGAAAATGAAATAGTGTATATAGTTCGAATTATGTATCGTGGACGTGATGTTCGCAAGCATTTAAGCCGGACAGAGGACATTTCAGAAAATTAAAATTTAATATGGAACCAGAGGTTTGAGCAGTTAGTCTATGAAAAATAGGGGAGCTGCTTTTTTCATACAAAGTCCATCTGAAGATGTGTGATTTAATGAGTGGTGGGGGCAGGCACCAATGTGGTCAAAAAGCATCAACTTAAGGAAAATGTCTTAAGTTGATGCAAGATAAAATTATCGAGCTGTTATCTGGGCGGAACATATTGGTGTTTATGATTCCTTATCTTGTCCAAAATCGGTTCTCATTTTTGTCAGGCATCAGCTCATTTCATTGCCGCAACTTTGCAATTTATAATAGTTATCAATTGAATATTAACCTAAAATTCGCTATACTGAATAATATAATTTGTCGAAAATATGTTTGCCGAAAGGACGGATTGCAACAAGTTAATTATTTACTCATAATAAGTATCAGAAAATGCTAGTGTTTTACTATACTTATATTTCAGTCGACTTTTTAAGACGGTGGAGGGCATGAGTCCGAGTTGGCATAGGAAAAAGTGGTAAAGTATAAATTGTTTTTACTGCAATCTGAAGAGTTATTGTGAAGGAGAGGTAAAGAATGGATGAGCATGATGTAGTGGAAGCTGGAACTGATTTACTTTTTGGGGATCCTAAGTCAGTCTTAAAAAAAATAGGTTTATCTATTTTGGATAAGAAACAGTTTGAGGCTATATTCGTATCAGCTGGGAAAACGGTTGCTGAATATGAAAAAGATAACACAGAGCAGAATGACATTAGGAGGATTTTGTTCTGTGAGGAAACTATGAGACTTTTAGCTAATGAAATAAGAAAGAGTAATAGTTTTGATTGGCTAAAGGATTTGGATAGATGTGTTAATGATTTACTTTCTTTAAGTGAACTTGATAGCATCAATAAAGCTAGATGCAAGAAACATTTTGAGGATATAGTAATTTATCAAATTAAAAAGTTATTTCCGCAAAGGTATGGTTCTTATTGCCTGGGAGATATCCATGACAATGTTAATAGTTTGATGGCATCGGCAAAATATAGTAACGAAATGCTATATAAGATTGCTGAGTTAATGAAGCAGTGCAATGATGCAGATAAACAGCAAAATAAAACTATGCATGAAGACTGGCAGGATAAGAGTTCATATACCTTACATAAATGGCATTTGGAGAGGGTGGAAGTTGATGGAATATTTGCGCACAAAGATAGTTATACTGATGATATTATTAAACTAACAGAAACGTGGCAAAAGGAACGTGATGAATATCCGGGTTGGTATATTATTCCATATAATACGGCTGTAGAGTTAAGTATGTATACTGACGAGAATGGATTGTTACAAAAGCATGAAACGGAAGATATTGACGTAATGTTGGATTTTGCTTATGAATTGTGCTGGAGACGTATAAAAACAATGCTACCATATAGCGAGTATGAAGTATTTCATTTAAGGCAGATATGGGACAAGTATTATATAAAAATTAAGGAAAATGCTGGTGGTTCAGACAAAATACGAAAGTGGTTCTATATAGGGCAGATACTGCTTTCTGATTATAGGGAGTCTATGAATTGGAACGAATGGCAGCGGCTTATGGACATTTTGATTGTCTATCAGGAGAGTGGAAATAATGGTAAAGTCGACTTAATGATAGAAAGAGCTAAGGCATGTTATTTTAAATTAGATATACCGAGTTTGAGAAGGGAGTTGGATCAGTGCGATATTCCGGAGGAGTGTTATGAACAGAGACTGTTGGTAATAGGGCTCGATTTGGAATGTGGAAAATTGGAAGAATCACTTGAAAAGTTAAAGCAGCTCAGACAAGATTTAATTTGTAAAGTAGATGAGAATAATGAAAATTATTATCTAAAGAGTTTAGAGGCATCGGTATTACAATTACTTTCTATTTGTCAGCAGGCATATTCTTTACATAAAGGAAAATACGAATTTGAACAAATGGGAATCGATGAGATATTAGAAGAGATTGACCGGAAAAAAGAATTTTTTAACTGGGAATCATGGAAAAATAATGTTGCTAAAGAACTTTTTAACCATTGTGTTGATAATCAATTTGAAAAGGAAACATTTGAACTAAACAGGAGCACAATGACCATATGCTCATATAGTCGTTCGGGTCATGCGGAAGGCTACCAGCTTTATAAAGTGTTAGAGAAACTTGGAATCCCATTTAAATGTGGATGCGTTACTGTTATTTCAGATATGGAATTGTCTTTGATATCTTCTATTTGCGATATTAATAATAGACTGGGTTTGTTACTGTTAGTTCGTTGTTCAAGTACAGGGACAATAGAAAAACTTGTTAATAGAAAATTTGTAATGGATTTAGAGAGTGGGTATATTGACGATGTTATAGATATTTTAATAAATGCTATTGAGGTTAATATCGGTGAAATAATTGCAATGGGAAATGGTTTCCCGGAATATTTAGCTGGGCATATAAGGGAAAATGTTCCGATATTATTGCAAAGATTTTCAAGCCGGGCATCTGAAAGGATGCAAAAAAAGGAATTACAGTTTATTCAGAAAATTATGAGTTATAGGAACATTCCACCTCGATTTGAAGTAACTCAATTAATGGATAAGCTATTACGGCAAATATCCGAACGCATGAAGGTTAAGCTACTTCCTCTAATGATGGAAACTGAGATTGTAGAGCAAGTAACAATGCATTCGAGAGTTGACGGTTCAAATGGAATAGATATTTTTGACTGTTATTTTAACAAGCAAGGATTGGATACTTTGTTTGAAGAATATCATGTGTTGATAGATGAAGATGTGATAAATTGGCTATTAAAAGATGATTGGAAGTCTGATTACGAATGGAAGACAAAAGTCGTAAGATTAAAGATTTTAGATGAATATCATCTTTTAAACACTAAACAGCATGATGAATATGTGAAGTTACTTTGGTCAAATATTGAAGAGAAAACTCAATTGCCAAAATTGGCCGGTTATTACTTATGGGTATATGAAACGCTACCATACATTGATGAATCAATTCCCAAATTGTCGGTTAAGAATTATTTTATTACAAATGATATTGCTAAGGATAGCAATGATTTGTATTTAAAACAATTGACACTTTTATGTGCAAATACGGAGCTGGGCTATTGGAATGAAAACGATGTGCTTATTATTATAAATAAGATAAGTAAATACTGGTACAAAATCGCAGAGAATACAGCAAATATTATGTTTGAGGATAATTCTAGAAAAGCTGTATATGCAATAGCAGCTGTGCTGGAAAATTGTAATGGTATGATTTCCGATGAAGCACGAGAGATTCTTATTAAATTGGCACATGAAATGAATGAAAAGGGGATTTACACAAAGTGTTTTGATATATTTATTTTGCGGGATGAACAATGGAAGCGTGATGTACAAGAGAATATTTTTGCAATGAATGAATCTCAATCAATAGATTCACTTAGAGCTATGGAAAAGTATATTATACGTTATCCTGATAGTGTTACTACCAGTCAAATGCTTGGAAAGATAGTCGAATTAATTGAGCTTAGGAAAGAACCAGGATTGCTTTCAGCTATATGGATATTACATAATCTGGTATATGCGAAGAATACGGTTATAGATACTATTGGAATTGAAAGAATAGATAGATTACTGTTTTTTTTGGCAGAATTAATTAACTACGATAATGCTGCCATGAAAGATATTAAGCATTGTATTGAGCTTAGACAGGCTTGTGCGGCTCTGGCTTTTAGACTATTTGATTGGAAGACAGTAAATTGCGGTAAGGGTGTGGAAAAATGGCGTGAGATTTGTAAATCATCTGATGAGGCAAACGAGGTACGTAATCAGTGGATATTGTAAATTTTGCAGGAACTTACTAGTATTTTTTGGTTTTTAGCTATACTATTACCCATCCGTAAGGACGAAAACTATGAGAAAAGAAATAGATTTGTGGCTGCAAAAATTGATGATAATGTTACTTTATATGCTATGTGTTCTCAAAAAGAGTATGAAAGAACGATAGTTAACAAGTCTATTGGATTATTTTTTACTCTTGGAGATGATACTATAAGGGTTATTGTTCTGTAATGTGATTAATCTTAACTTTGAACTATAACTAAGAAAAGCAAGCAATATTCATGCACGGTGAAAGAGCTCTCTTGAAGTAGGTTTTATGCAAATTTACCACTTTACCACATTAAAATTTAATATTTTTTTTATAAAATATGCAAAATATGACAAAAAGTACTGGACAAAATGTCCTATACGAGGTAAAATGCATATATGTAATCAAACAGCACATTTGAAGGTTGTGCAGATAGTATTGGTTATATTTTGCGAATTGGGGGGATTTTTCATGAGAATATATCATGCTAAGGATTATGCAGATATGAGCAGAAAGGCTGCAAATATCGTATCGGCACAGGTGATTATGAAGCCTAATTGTGTATTGGGACTGGCTACAGGCTCTACACCTATCGGCTTGTATAAGCAGCTCGTTGAGTGGTTCAAGAAGGGGGATTTGGACTTCTCAGAGGTTATGACGGTGAATCTTGATGAGTACAAGGGACTAAGCCGTGAGAATGACCAGAGCTACTATTATTTTATGCATCAGAATTTGTTTGATCATGTGAATATTCCGGTTGAGAATACTCACCTGCCAAACGGCATGGAGCCGGATTCACAGAAGGAGTGCAAGCGCTATACAGAGCTGATTCAGTCTCTTGGCGGTGTTGATTTACAGCTTCTTGGTATCGGGCACAATGGTCATATCGGTTTTAATGAGCCGGGCGAGTCTTTTGACAAGCAGGTACACTGTGTGAATCTGACAGAGTCTACTATTGAGGCCAATAAGCGCTTCTTTGCATCGGCTGATGATGTTCCGAAGCAGGCTTATACAATGGGCATCAAGACCATCATGCAGGCTAAGAAGATTCTTATTGTTGCAAGTGGTGAGGATAAGGCTGAGATTGTGCACAAGGCTTTCTTTGGACCGATTACACCACAGGTGCCGGCTTCTGTATTGCAGCTGCATAATGATGTTACGCTTGTAGCGGATGAGGCTGCACTGAGTTGCTTGTAGATGTTTTTTAGTTGAGAAGGTACATGTATATGTTAATAAAAAATGCAAGGGTATTTACAGAGGATGGCAGCTTTATGCAAGGTGATGTTGTCGTTAAGGATGGCCGTTTTGACAGTGTTTTGGAGAGAACAGCTGACACGGATGCGGCTGCTGACAGCACACAGCAGGAGATTATAGATGCATCAGGTCTTATCATGATACCGGGTCTTGTGGATATTCATTTTCATGGATGCAAGGGAGCTGATATGTGTGACGGCACCACAGAGGCGCTTGATGTGATTACAGCATACGAGGCTTCTATCGGAGTGACGAGCGTGTGTCCGGCTACTATGACCATTCAAAGGGATGAGCTTTTGAGTGTCATGAAAAATGCCGGTGATTATAATTATCATGGTGGTGCACATCTTGTAGGTATCAATATGGAGGGACCTTTTATCAGTCCTTCTAAAAAGGGCGCACAGGCGGCAGAGAATATCATGCGATGTGATTATGATTATTTCTGTGAGCTTCAGGATGCGGCCCATGGCTTGATAAAGCTTGTAGATATTGCTCCGGAGGAGCCTGGGGCGATTGATTTTATAGATAGGGTAAGAGGAAGTGTTGTGGTTTCAATAGCACACACAGCGGCTGATTATGACACAGCGGTAGAGGCTATTGAGCATGGTGCAAGCCATGCCACACATTTGTATAATGCGATGCCACCGCTTCATCACAGGAATCCGGGAGTTATCGGGGCTGTGAGAGATTCAGAAAAGTGTCATGCAGAGCTCATTTGTGACGGAGTGCATATTCATCCGTCGGTTATCAGGGCAACATTTGCCATGTTTGGTGCGAAGCGCATGATTTTAATAAGTGACAGCATGAGAGCCACAGGGCTTGAGGATGGCGAGTATACACTCGGTGGACAGGCAGTGACGGTCAGAGGTTCGCTTGCCACACTTCATGATGGGACAATTGCAGGCTCGGCAACAAATCTGATGGATTGTATGCGTTTCACAGTAAGGCAGGCAGGTATTCCGCTTGAGGAGGCAATTATGTGTGCTACAGCCAATCCGGCTAAGGAGATTGGCATCTATGATGAAGCAGGCAGCATTTCTGCAGGAAAGAGAGCAGATTTTGTGCTTCTCAATGATGATTTGGATATTGTGAGTGTGTATATCGACGGAAAGGAGATATCATGTTAGGTTTTTTCAAGAATAAGTCAAAGGGAAAGGTGATCTGTTCTCCGTGCAACGGCAGAGTGGTTCCTATTACAGAGGTTCCGGATCCTACTTTTTCTGAGAAGATATTGGGAGACGGTGTGGCCGTGATTCCTTCTGAGGGCAGGTTTTATGCTCCGGCGGATGGTGAGGTGACAGCTGTATTTGATACGCTGCATGCTTTTACCATGACGACCACTCAGGGAGTCGAGCTGCTTTTGCACATTGGTCTGGATACAGTGATACTAAAGGGTGCTCCTTTTACATCGCATATTTCTGTTGGTGATCAGGTGAAGAAGGGCGACCTTTTGATGGAGGCTGACCTGGAGCAGATTAAGGCAGCAGATCTTAATGTCATTACTCCGGTCTTAATTGGCAACACTGCTGATTATAGTGAGATAAAGATACTCAAAGAGGGGGATGTATCCGCCGGTGATGAGATTTTAAGTCTCGCGTAGATTTGAATATAATTATATAATAATAACGAACTTTATTGGAGTATCTCCAGTTTAGTATACATAATGTAAAGGAGGGGAAATTTATGAAATTTCTTCAAAAACTGGGTAAAGCTTTAATGCTTCCCGTAGCAGTACTTCCTATCTGTGGTATCCTCATGGGTATTGGATATTATTTATGTCCTGCAACCATGCAGGGTGGTGACATCGAGGGTGTACGTAATTTAATAGGTCTGTTTTTAGTTAAAGCAGGGGGCGCTTTGATTGACAACATGGCCATCCTTTTTGTAATCGGCGTTGGTGTCGGTATGTCGGAAAAGAACGACGGTACCGGCGGTATTGCAGCTTTAGCTTCATGGCTGATGATGACAACACTCCTGTCTACAGACTTTGTTACAAAAATCATGCCATCTATCGCTGACAGCGCTACAAAGACACTTGCATTCGACAAGATTGCAAACCCATTTATCGGTATCTTAGCCGGTGTTATTGGTTCTTTGTGTTACAACAGATTTAAGGATACAAAGCTTCCTGACTGGCTGTCATTCTTCAGCGGCAAGCGTTGCGTAGCAATTATCGCAGGTGTTGTTTCAATCCTTGTATCTGTAGTATTACTGTTTGTATGGCCATTACTTTTCGGTGCTCTTGTAGCTATCGGTAAAGCAATCGTTGGTTTTGACGTAGTCGGCGCAGGTATCTATGCATTCCTGAACCGTCTGTTAATCCCTACAGGTTTACACCATGCATTAAACAACGTATTCTGGTTCGATACTATCGGACTTGGAGACCTCTCTCATTTCTGGAATGGCGAGACATCAAAGGATGTTTCATGGAGCCTCGGAATGTACATGTCAGGTTTCTTCCCATGTATGATGTTTGGTATTCCTGGTGCAGCACTTGCCATGGTTAAGTGTGCAAAGCCTGCTAAGAAAAAGGCTGCCATCGGTATCCTTGCTTCTGCAGCTATCTGTGCATTCATCTGTGGTGTTACAGAGCCTTTCGAGTTTGCATTTATGTTCCTTGCTCCTGTTCTCTATGTGATTTATGCTTTACTTTATGGTATTTTCACAATGATTACAGTAGCTCTTGGATTTAGAGCAGGCTTCTCATTCTCAGCCGGCGCGATGGATTTATTATTCTCATCTTCACTTCCGGCTGCAGCAAAGACATGGCTCATCATTCCTCTTGGAATCGCAGCTTTTATCGTATTCTACATTGTATTCTATTTCGCTATCAAGAAATGGGATCTTAAGACCCCTGGTAGAGAGGACGATGATGTTGAGGCAGAGAAGAAGGCAGTGCTTTCTAACAATGACTACACAGCAGTAGCAAAGACTATTCTTGAGGGCTGCGGTGGCAAAGACAATATTGCAAGCATTGACAACTGCATCACAAGACTTAGACTTGAGGTTAAGGATATTACTCAGGTTGATGACAAGAAGATTAAATCTGCAGGTGTTGCAGGCGTTATGAAGCCTGGCAAGAATTCTGTTCAGGTTATTATCGGAACCAAGGTTCAGTTTGTTGCGGATGAGTTTTCTAAGCTTTGCGAGTAGATTTGGTCTGCAATATAGCAGTGTTGATTCACATTAGGTGATTCAAATAATTTCATAATACATGATTAAAAGCCACACCGGGTGTTTGCCTGGGGTGGCTTTTTTAGTTGGTTCGGGTCGTAAGCTCCGCCCGGTTGTGATGCACACGGACTCTCGTTTTCGCTACGCTGCGCTGTTAAGATACTGTACGGATTATGCTTTTGGGTTTTCAATGCTCGACGAAACCGGCTTTTATGCGCCGTCCGTGGCGCATAACGCCTTCCCCAGCCGTCCATGGCTGCGGATTTCTGTGCTTCATGGGCATAATCCTACAGTATCTAAACAGCTTCGCTATGCGCTCTCACGAGAGTCCGTGTGCACCACGACTGGGCGGGGCTTACGGCCCTTACGCTGTGGTGGTAATCCACCTAGGAGAGCGTCGCTGGTCATACTGTTAGGTGTGAACAGTAACTGTCCAAATAGTGGGGAATGTATAGCTTTACAGCAAGGGTTGAAAAACAAACAAATGTTTGCTATAATAAACGAAGAGAGGAAATAAAAGTATATTAGGTTTAGTAATTTAAGTATTCATTTAATTTATTGTAATTAGGGAAAATCCAATATCAATCGATTGATAGAAAGAGTGATTTTATATGAACATATGGCTAAAGTTAAGGAAAACAGCTGCAATTACACTATGTGAGTTACTTGCAATTGCTACAATTTTTACAGGCTGTGCCTCCACTGATTTATCAGGCACTGAAGGTGCCGGGCATGCCGCAGGAGCTGTAGTGGCAGGGGAGGATTCTTCCGGTGCTTTAGGCAGCAAGGATAACGCAGATGGTGCACAGAGTGGAAGTGACCCGGCGGAAGCTGATTCAGGTGCTAACGGTACAGGACAGGCGGATTCAGGAAAGCCGCAGGAGGATCTTGTAAACAACAATTCTTATGTTTCACTTGATGCGATTCCTGCATATGATGGCAAGGCATACGTGGCTGTCAACAATAATGAGCCTTTTTTTACGGACAGCGATATGATTACCACTGCTTTTGAAAATTACAGTGATTTGGATTCACTTGGCAGATGCGGTGTGGCTTATGCCAATATCTGCAAGGATATCATGCCGACTGAGGAGCGTGGCAAGATAGGCATGATAAAGCCATCAGGCTGGCATACGGTGAAGTATGATGTGATAAAGGATAGATATTTATATAATCGCTGTCATCTTATTGGCTATCAGCTTGCCGGCGAAAATGCCAATCCGAAGAATCTTATTACCGGTACGAGATACCTGAATGTGGAGGGCATGCTTCCGTTTGAGAATCTGGTAGCGGATTATGTAAACAATACAGGAAATCATGTGCTTTACAGAGTGACTCCGATGTTCTCGGGTAGCAATCTAGTTGCAAACGGCGTTCTCATAGAGGCAAAGTCGGTTGAGGATAACGGTGGCGGCATATTTTTTAATGTCTATTGCTATAATGTGCAGCCCGGAGTCGGAATAAACTATGAGAATGGTGACAGCTGGCTGGATGGCACCACTCCGCAGCAGAGCGCTCAGACGGATACACCGCAAAATGAAGGCTCGCAGAGCAGCGCTGGAAGCGGGGCAGGAGAATCCGGCTCTTCAGGCAGTACAACAGGAAGTGCATCATCAGGCTCAGACAGCTCAGCAACAGAAAATAGCGCTGCTGATTCCTCAAACAGCGAGACGATGGTTCATATCACTGCAACCGGCAAGAAATATCACCGTGCGGGCTGTCGGACTTTGAAAAAGAGTGACACAGAGGTAACGCTTGAAGAAGCAAAATCCATGGGCTTGTCTCCGTGCGGCATCTGCAATCCACCACAGTAGATGTGCATTAGCATTTGCAATCCGCCACAGTAGATGTGCATTAGCATTTGTAATCCGCCGCAGTAGATGTGCGTTAGCATCTGCAATCCACCACAGTAGATACACATTAGCATCTGAAATTTTCCACAGTAGAAGCACATTAGCATTTGTAACCTTTCACGGCAGATGTACGTTATTTCTGCAGTTCACAAGGTTTATTGAAGTAACTTGAAAGTAACCAGGTATATGAAAATACTGTCACAGAGTAAGGGCTGCAAGTCACGGCACCGCCAGGGCGCACGCATATGCATTTGATTGAGCGGATAGCGAAGCCGCTTAGATACTGTAGGATTATGCACATGAAGCACAGAAATGACTTGCCATGGAGGGCAAGTCAAGGAGAACCGCGCCACGGAAGGCGCGTTTCGACGGTTTCGTCAAGCATAGAAGCGCAAAAAGCATAATCCGTACAGTATCTTAGCGGCAAAGCGTAGCGAAAGCAAAGCATATGCGTGCGCCCTGGCGGTGCCGTGGCTTGCAGCCCGTATAATTGCCATAAACCCTTGACGATTGCAAAACCGAAAAGTATAATAGAATAGCTAATGAATTCAATATTTTAATATAGATGGAGGAAACCAAATGGCACTGAGCAAAAAGCCGGTCAACGGCATGAAGGATATACTACCTGCAGAGATGGAAATCCGTGATTATGTGACAAGTGTGATCAAGGATACATATAGAAGCTTCGGATTTACACCGATAGAGACACCATGCATGGAGAATATAGCGAATCTCACAAGCAAGCAGGGCGGAGAAAATGAGAAGCTGATCTTCAAGGTAATGAAGAGAGGCGAGAAGCTGAATCTGGAGACAGCAAAGGAAGAGTCGGATGTAGTAGACTTTGGAATGCGCTATGACCTTACAGTGCCACTTTCAAGATATTATTCAAACAATGCCAACAACCTGCCATCGCCGTTTAAGGCACTTCAGATGGGCAGTGTGTGGAGAGCAGACAGACCTCAGAGAGGCCGCTACAGACAGTTTACACAGTGTGATATAGATATACTCGGAGAGCCAAGCAATCTGGCAGAGATAGAGCTGATTACAGCAACCACTACCACAATCGGCAGACTCGGCTTCGAGAACTTTGAGATAAGAATCAACGAGAGAAGAATCCTAAAGGCAATGGCTGCTTACAGTGGTTTCGCTGAGGAGGACTACGACAGCGTATTTATCACACTCGATAAGATGGACAAGATAGGAGTGGAAGGCGTTGCAAGTGAGCTTGCACAGGATGGCTACCCACAGGAAAATATTGACAAATATCTTGATTTGTTCAAGCTTTTGGAGCAGACAAGGGATGTCACTGAGGGTGTAAATATACTTTCAGAAAAGCTTGGTGAATATTTAGACGAAGAAGTGGTTACAAATATGACAGAGATAGCTACGGCTGTCAATGCCACAAAGGGAGCAAAGTTTGAGCTCGTATTTGACCCTACACTTGTTCGTGGAATGAGCTACTACACAGGAACTATTTTTGAGATATCAATGCCTGAGCTTGGCGCAGCCTGTGGCGGTGGCGGACGATATGACAAGATGATTGGAAAGTTCACCGGAAATGATGTGCCGGCCTGTGGTTTTTCAATCGGTTTTGAGAGAATTATCCTGCTTCTCATGGAGAGCGGCTTCAAGATTCCTGAGAGTCCAAAGAAGGTGGCTTATCTGGTTGAGAAGAAATATCCGGCAGACAAGCTTGTTGATGTCATGAACCAGGCAAAAGACGCAAGAGCAAATGGACAGCAGGTGCTTGTTGTGCGCATGAACAAGAACAAGAAATTCCAGAAGGAGCAGCTTATGAAAGAGGGCTACGAGGAGTTTGTTGAGTTCTTTAACAGATAGGAGTCTGATAAGCAGCAGATTATCTGTGTAGCAGCGGTACCAAACAGTTATTAGAATAAATATATAGTAGAAATATAAGGAGTATAAAATGGCAGAATCAATGCAGGGCTTACATAGAAGCCATAGATGTACAGAGGTATCAAATGCCAATATCGGTGAGAAGGTCACCGTAATGGGCTGGGTACAGAAGAGAAGAAATTTAGGAAGTCTCATTTTCGTAGATTTAAGAGACAGAAGCGGAATACTTCAGATAGTATTCGGTGAGGAAAATGTAGGTGCAGAGGGCTTTGAAAAGGCAGGCACCTTAAGAAGTGAGTTCGTCATCGCAGTTGAGGGAACTGTCCAGAAGAGAACAGCTGCTGTCAATGAGAACTTAAAGACAGGTGATATCGAGGTTATCGCTACATCAATCAGAGTGCTTTCAGAGGCACAGACACCTCCATTCCATATTGAGGAGAATTCAAAGACCAGCGAGGACATCAGACTTAAATACCGTTATTTGGATCTTCGCCGTCCTGATATCCAGAGAAATCTCATGCTCAGAAGCAATGTGCTTCGCGTGATGCGTGACTTTATGGCAAACGAGGGCTTTTTGGAGATAGAGACACCAATCCTTTGCAAGTCTACACCGGAGGGCGCCAGAGACTATCTCGTGCCAAGCCGTATACACCACGGACATTTTTATGCGCTTCCACAGTCACCACAGCTCTTTAAGCAGCTTCTGATGGCTTCAGGCTATGACAGATATTTCCAGATTGCACGATGCTTCCGTGACGAGGATCTGCGTGCAGACAGACAGCCTGAGTTTACACAGGCAGATATGGAGCTTTCATTCGTAGATATCGATGATGTAATCGAGGTAAATGAGAGACTGTTAAAGCACCTTTTTAAAGAGGTTATTAATGTGGATGTTGAGATTCCGTTTAAGCGTATGCCTTGGCAGGAGGCTATGGACAGATTTGGTTCTGACAAGCCTGATACACGCTTTGGTATGGAGCTTTGCGATGTTTCGGAAGTAGTAAAGGGCTGTGGATTTGGAGTATTCACAGGAGCTCTTGAAAACGGTGGCTCTGTCCGCGGTATCAATGTAGAGGGACAGGCAAAGATGCCTCGTAAGAAGATTGACAAGCTTGTAGAGCACGCAAAGGGCTGTGGAGCAAAGGGACTTGCTTATCTGTGCATCAATGAGGATGGCACATACAAGTCATCATTTGCCAAGTTTATGACAGAAGCTGAGCTTGATGCACTTGTTGCAAAGATGAACGGAAAGCCGGGAGATTTACTCCTTTTCGCAGCAGACAAGAATAAAATCGTATGGAATGTACTTGGAGCGCTTCGTCTCATGCTCGGAGCTGAGCTTGGCCTGATTGATGAGAACAAGTACAATTTCCTCTGGGTAACAGAGTTCCCACTCCTTGAGTGGTCTGATGAGGAAAACAGATTTATGGCAATGCATCATCCATTCACTATGCCTATGGAGGAGGATTGGAACAAGATAGACTCAGATCCGGGCGCAGTTCGTGCAAAAGCATATGATATCGTACTCAATGGTACAGAGCTCGGTGGAGGCTCAGTGCGTATCCATCAGGATGACATCCAGGAGAAGATGTTTGAGGTGCTTGGTTTCACAAAGGAGCGTGCACATGAGCAGTTTGGATTCCTACTTGATGCATTCTCATATGGTGTACCGCCACACGCAGGACTTGCCTTCGGTGTTGACCGTATCTGCATGCATATGCTGCATACAGACAATATCAAGGAGGTTATTGCATTCCCTAAGGTAAAGGACGCTTCGGACCTCATGTCAGAGGCACCCGGAACTGTAGATCCAAAGCAGCTTGAGGAGCTTGGAATAGCTGTAGCTGCTGAGGAAGATGAGGAATAACACTATAATATGAATTTGAAAAAAAACATTTTCAATGCGATTACCATAATACTGCTCGCCGCACTTATTGCGGGGGCAGTATTGCTTAATAACAGGATAAAAAAGCTCGAGACACAGATGTCATACACTTCAGACAACACATCGGTGATACTTTCCGATGTGCAGACCATGCAGGATGATATCAAGTCCACCCTTGAGGAGGAGGCCAGCCTCATAACAGACTGGGACATTTCTTTAAAAAGTGCAGACTTTACCGATATGACATACACAGTCTCAGTCTCAGTGGTGCCAAAGGAGTACACAGAGGATACAAAAACCAGTGTATTTTTCGGTACAAACGAGATACCGCTCGAGCTAAACGGCATCAAGTATACGGGGGAGGCCACACTTCCGCTGTCTGAGGACTATGCAGGCAATGTGACATTTCTGTTTGTTGACGGAAATAAGAGAAGCACAGAGGTGCTCGATGAGTTTGAAGGTGTGACATCAGTGTTCAAAAATGTAGCATCAGGCATACTTGCCGATAAACCAACCTTTGACAATGGCAGCATAAAGCTTGGCACAGATGTAGATGTAGCGGTCATGGGAAATGATTACTTTGACTTTAACAGTGTGCAGCTCGTGGTTGCAAGCTCAGAAACAGAGCTAAAGACTTACGATATCAGACAGCTGTTGGCAGAAAACGGCACAGACAGTGCAGACACAGACTCCATCACATCCGCCTTAAGCCGGAAGGATGATGCCCAAAAAGATGGCTCAAAGAATAACACGGAAAATGATACCTCAGATGCCTCAAAAGAGGACGACGGTAAGCTCCATAGCCTCGAAGGCACAGTCAAAATCGAAGACTTAATCCCTGTCACAGCCGCAAGCAATATCAAAATATATGTCAAAGCAGTATCGGCACAGGGCTACACCTTCACATATGACCTGTTCGATGGTACCGTAAATCAGGACATCACAGACTTTGAAACCACAGCCGACATATCCGGCGGAGACTACACAGTAACCGACCCGGCCGGCAGCAAATATGAACCATAAGAATATGATATAAAATAAAGCTCATTTCACATCAGTGAAATGAGCTTCAAATTTAAGAAGAAAAAAGTGCCGGACAAAATTTCACTCCAGTGAAATAAGTCCGGCACTGCCAGAATGCAAGGTAGCAAAGCGCCTCGCTCATAAACCTGAATTAGCCGGAGAGTACACGGTGTGTTCCGAAGAAAAATGTGAACTGCCGCGGAGTTCCATAAAGTAAAAAAGAAAGAAAACATAAATAAAATCGTAACCTGTCCGGATAAACAACCGCGGCTGACTTCACATTTTTCTGAGGAATATACTGTGTGCTATGCCGGCAACCTCACAACCTAAAAAGCGAGGCGCCCACCACACCTATCATATGATGAGCTGTGCTCACCCTTCTTTTTTGCTGAGCGGCAGCGTAAATATAAACTCAGTTCCCACACCCTCAGTGCTTATCACATTTATATTCTCACCATGCGCCTGCACGATTTCTTTAACTATAGACAGGCCAAGTCCCGTACCGCGCTTATCCTTTCCGCGGGATAAATCACTCTTGTAGAAGCGCTCCCAGATCTTTGAAAGGCTGTCCTTTGGTATACCGATACCATGATCCTTTACTGATATAAACACCTTTTCATTTCTGATACTCGTCTCAATCTTGATACTCGAATCATTATTTGAAAACTTCACAGCGTTGTCTATCAGGTTGTAAAGAATCTGCTGGATTTTGACCATATCACCGCGCACGAAAAGCTCTTTTCCGGTGAGCAGCAGGTCAAAGCTTAAGCCCTTTTCACTGCATTTACCCTCGAAGGTGAGGATTGTCGTGCGGATCATTGTATTGATGTCAAAATCAGCAATATCCAGGTGTATGCCGTGATGACCGAACTGGTTCAGATCAATAAGACTCTTGGTGAGCTTATTAAGCCTCTCCGTCTCAAAAAGTATGATATTTAAATACTTATCCTGCATCTCAACAGGGATGGTTCCGTCCAGCATAGCCTCCACGTAGCCCTTTATCGAGGTAAGAGGGGAGCGGAAGTCGTGTGACACGTTGGAAACAAACTTGCGCTGATCCTCCTCAAGCGTATCAAGCTCCGTTGCCATGTAGTTTAGTGTGTTTGCCAGATAGCCGATTTCGTCATTGGAATGTACATCAATCTGGGCAGTGAAATCACCCTTTGCATACTTCTTTGCGGTCTTTGTGATTTTAGAGATAGGACGGTAAATGGAGCGGCTCATCATGACAAGCATAATAAATGCCACTGCAAAAATGAGCGCTACAGTGTAAAAGGAGATATTCATAAAACCGTTTACACCTGCCGTGATATGGCTCATTGTCTTGTGAATGACTATGTAGCCGATATTCTGGTACGAGACATTTACCGGGGAAAATACGGACAGCATCTTATGCTTGAAGGAGCCGTAAAAATCTCCAATCATATAGTTGTTGCTGCCAAAATCGGTGACATCAAAGCCATTTATCACTACAGGCTTAGAACTGTCATTTTGGATATCAATGCCTATTGACGGATCATCTGAGTCCATGAGCAGTTCACCGTCAGGGCTGACCACCCATACCTCGGCATCCATATAGTCGGCTACGATTTTCATGTGATTCTGGAAATCGCTAAGCGACATGGATGAGTCAAAGTATTCGGCGGCATAATCACCTGCAATGATGGAGGCTTCCCTGTAGAGATTGGATGCCTCCTGCTTTTCGATATAGTCTGTGGTGAGATGCTGTGTAAAGGTGCATATAATGAAAAAAGCGATGACACCGTAAATCAGGTAGCTGATTAACAGCTTAGTGTAGATGGTATGCTTCATTATTTATTTTACCTCAAACTTGTATCCGATTCCCCAGACAGTTGCGATGCGCCAGGTTGGCTTGTCCTTGATTTTCTCGCGGAGACGCTTTACATGCACATCGACAGTGCGGGTGTCGCCGACATATTCATAGCCCCATATGTTGTCCAAAAGCTGCTCCCTTGTAAACACCTGATTTGGAGATGAGGCAAGAAAATATAAAAGCTCAAGCTCCTTTGGCGGCATATCAATCTGCTGTCCGTCATAAGTGACAGAGTAGTTGGACAGATTTACAATAAGCCCCGGGTACTCCACACACTTGATATCTACGGAAGCATAGGCCTCCGGCTTTGCAGGCTGGAAGCGTCTGAGCACGGCCTTGACTCTTGCCACAAGCTCCTTTGAGTCAAAGGGCTTGAGTATATAGTCGTCGGCACCAAGCTCCAGGCCTAAAACCTTGTCAAATACCTCGCCCTTTGCGGAGAGCATGATAATCGGCACATCGGACTTTGCACGTATCTCACGGCATACCTGATAGCCGTCTATGCCCGGAAGCATGAGGTCCAAAAGAAGCATGTTTGGCTTGTAGTGCTCAAACGCGATAAGAGCCTGCTCACCGTCATTTACGATTTTGGTGTCATAGCATTCCTTGGTCAGATATAGAGATATAAGCTCTGCTATATTGTTGTCGTCGTCTACTATCAGTATTTTCTGTTTAACAGCCATTTCTAATCTCCTTCTTAAAAATTATTTATATTCCGTAAAAGTAAATTGTCGTTATTTAAAGGTTGCGATGGTTACTCCGGCATCGCCCTCACCAAACTCACCGAGATGGTATTCCGCAATAGTTTTTGTCCTCTTAAGGAGTCCATGCACAGCCTTTCGCAGTGCACCGGTGCCTTTTCCGTGGACAATGCGCACTGATGAAAGATGAGCGATATATGCGTCGTCTAAGTATTTATCCAAGAGAGCAAGTGCCTCATCCGTAGTCTTTCCTATCAGGTTGATTTCTGATGAAACTGACAGCGATTTGCTCATCTTTATCTTGCTTCCGCTGCCACCGTACTTCTTGGCAGGAGAGACATCGTCGTTTAAGAGTACGAGGTCATTAATATTAACCAGCGAGCGCAGTATACCCATCTGCACATACAAATCACCCTTGGTGTTTGGCAGAGTGTGGACGGTTCCCTTCAGATTGAGGGAGAGCACAAGCACAGAATCACCGATGCGCAGCTTCTTAGGCGCCTTGTGATTTGCCTTGGCAGTGTTTTTCTTGATGTCTGACAGCTTCTTTTCCTTGTCATTCATCTTGTCACGAAGGGCAGAGCGCTCCTTTTCCATCTGGCTCATAGGAGCCTGTCCCTGTCCGTATTTGTTGAAATTGCGGATGGTTTTGTCGGCAAGCTCCTTTGCATCCTGCAGTATCTTGTAGGCTTCCTCATTTGCCTCGCGTAAAATCTTGTCTTTGCTCTTGTCTATGCGCTCGTTTTTCTCTTCGAGCTGTTTCTTGAGCTTTTCAATCTCGGCCTTGTAGCTGTTAATTTCAAGCTGTTCCTTTTCGATAGTCTGTCGCTGTGACTCGAGGCTTGCAATCAGATCCTCAAAATCAAGGTCGTTATCATTAATCCTGCTTTTTGCATCCTCGATGATGTTTTCGTCCAGACCAAGCTTTGATGAGATTGCAAATGCGTTACTCTTTCCCGGAATACCGATTAACAGGCGGTAGGTAGGGCTTAAAGTCTCCACATTGAACTCACAGCAGGCATTTTCCACACCATCTGTGGAAAGCGCATACACTTTCAGCTCGCTGTAGTGTGTGGTGGCCATGGTGATGGCGCCATACCGGTGCAGTCTGTTTAAAATTGAGATGGCAAGTGCCGCACCCTCTGTCGGGTCGGTTCCAGAGCAGAGCTCATCGAACAGGCAAAGGCTTCTGTCGTCAGCTTTTTCAAGGATTTTTACGATATTGGTCATGTGGGACGAGAAGGTACTGAGACTTTGCTCAATACTCTGCTCATCGCCTATATCCGCAAAGACATCCTCAAAGATGGCGAGCTTTGACCTGTCAGCCGCAGGAATGTGAAGACCTGCCTGACCCATGAGAGTCAAAAGTCCGACAGTCTTTAGTGAAACCGTTTTACCGCCGGTATTTGGTCCGGTGATGATAAGCTGCTTATATTCCTCGCCGAGCCGTACATCTATAGGGACCACCTTTTTAGCATCCAAAAGCGGATGACGGCCCTTTCTGATATTGATATGCCCCTCGGTGTTGAACTCAGGTGCCACACCGTTATATGATTTAGCCAGATTTGCCTTTGCAAAAATGAAGTCAAGCTCTGAAAGAATCTCATAGTCCTGCTCCAAAGCAGCCGCATTCATGGCAACCTTGTCGCTGAGCGCTGCAAGGATTTTTTCAATCTCCTCCTGCTCCTTTATGAAAAGCTCCTTGAGCTCGTTATTCAAATTGACGACAGCCATCGGCTCGATAAAAAGGGTAGAGCCGGTAGATGACTGGTCGTGCATCATGCCGGGTACATTGCCCTTTGCCTCAGCCTTTACAGGCAGACAATATCTGCCGTCGCGCATGGTCACAACCGCATCCTGCAGATATGTCCTCGTTGTGCTGTTGTTCATGAGCTTGGTGAGCTGCGCATGGATTCTGTCGTTCATGCCGCGTATGCTCTTTCTTATCTTAAAAAGCTCAGGACTCGCATCATCGGCAATCTCTTCCTCAGATAAAATGCATCTCTTAATCTCATCGCAGAGCGCAGAAACCGGTTCAATCCCTGCAAACAGACCGGAGAGAGAATCCTGCTTCTCATTATCCATGGCGCTTCTGCCATAAGCCTTCACGCGCTTTGCAACCTCCAAAAGACTGCAGATGCGAAGAAGCTCGGTCGTATTCAGTGCACCACCGATATCAAGCCTCTTTAGAGAAGCATGTACATTGTGTATGCCAACGAAGGACACTCCGCTGTCCTTATACAGGCGGCTTAGTGCATCGGCAGTGGTGGTCTGCAGATGTCTGATTTCGTATAAATCGGTGATAGGCTCAAGTGAAAGACACCTTTTCTTTGTCTCATCACATGCTGCGTAGCTGCTTAGCATGGTGAGGATTTTGTTATATTCCAATGTTTTGTAAACTTTTTTATTCATTTCTATATCCTTATATTGCTGTATCAGATATTTATTGAAAATATCTTAAATAGATGGTTGAGGTTTAAACTCATATTAACACATTATAGCCGAAAATTGTTTAAAAAACCACATAAAATTATATCTAAATGTAAAGGGATGCCGGGGCAAGGAGCTATCGAGCCATGGAAGGCGAGTAGCGACGGTTTCGTCATGTATAGAAAAAGTAAATGCATAATCCGTACAGAATCTTAGTCACGCAGCGTAGCACCGTTGGGAGCAGTGCAGCAGTCCGGCGGATACATGCCGCAAGCCCGTACTCAAAGCCTGTACTCAAAGAAAAAATATGGTTGCAACGCAATATAATTCAGAATATAATGTAAGATAGTAACTAAAGACATCTAATCAGGGTGACAATATGGAGCAATTTATCAGAGAAAAGATAAAGGATAAACCGCTGAATAAAAAAAGACTTGCAAAAAAAGCAGGCACAGCAGCACTCTGCGGAGTGGCATTTGCAGTGGCTGCAAGCATTGTTTTTGCTATATTTCTGCCGGTTATCAACAGACAATCAAAAAAAGCTTCAGATGGAAAAAATAATAATGATGTGCAGACAGCCACACAGCAGTCAGGCATAGATGACAGCAGTGATGCATATAGTGAAAATGGTACACAAAGCACAGAGTCCGGCACTTCTTCGGAGCCGTCTTCGCAGACCTATCAGCCTACACTCGCAGATTATCAGGCAGTGCAGAACCAGCTTTACAGAGTAGGAGCCACAGCTACGAAATTTGTAGTAGGAGTCACGGGTGTGACAGATGCCACTGATATTTTCAACAATTCCTATGAGACCGAGGGTCAGGGAGTGGGAGTGATACTGAGGGACAATGGAAAGCAGCTAATCATTCTGACAGAGAAAAATGTAGTGGATAAGGCGGATAAGCTTAGTGTAACCTTTGTAAACGACATGGTGGCTGATGCTGCGCTGGTCAAGTATGACAGCAATACAGGTATAGCAATCATTTCCGTGGATAAGTCACTTCTAGACAACGCCACAATAGGGGCTATAGCGGTTGCGGAGCTTGGTAATTCAAATATTGTTTCAAGAGGAGCATCTGTCATTGCGCTTGAGGCAAACTATGCCATTCTCACAGGTCTTGTAACGTCAACAACCAACGAGCTGTCGGCGCAGGACAACAATTACTCGGTGATCACCACAGATATCGCAAGCAACAAGTTACAGAGTGGTATACTGATTAATACAGATGGTCAGGTCATAGGGCTTTCGCTGCAGGATTTCAATCCGGCGGAGGAAAACAATACGCTCACGGCTGTCAGCATAAGCGACTTGTCACCTGCCATTGAAAAGCTCGAGAGCGGCGCAGATGTGCCGTACATAGGCATCACCTGTACTACAGTTACAGAAAAAATAGCAAACAGATATAACATCCCAAAGGGTGTTTATATAAAGCAGGTTACCATGGATTCACCGGCATTTGTCTCGGGGCTTCAAAGCGGAGATGTGATAGTTGCGGTAAACAATACAGAGGTGTCGAATGTGTCCGCGTACAACACACAGCTTATGAAGCAAAAGCCTGAGGATACCTGCAATCTGAAAGTAAAGAGAAAAGGAAGCAACGGCTACACGGAGATTACCTGTCAGGTGAAAATCGGAGTGATGAATTAGCCGAAATTAGGAGGATATATGAAGTATATTTCAACTCTCCGCGAGGGAGAGAGAATCAATGAGATTTTTTTATGCAAGAGCAAGCAGACAGCCATGACCAAAAGCGGAAAGCCTTATGACAATGTTATCCTGCAGGATAAGACAGGCACGCTGGATGCCAAGATATGGGATGTGGGCTCAGTAGGCATTGAGGAATTTGATGCAATGGATTACATAGCCATAACCGGTGATATCACAAGCTTTCAGGGCAATTTGCAGTGTTCCATAAAGCGTGCGAGAAAGGTAAACGAGGGAGAATATGACCCTGCGGATTATCTGCCGGTCAGCGATAAGGATGTCGAGGTCATGTATAAGGAACTCATGGGCTTTATCGGTTCTGTAAAGAATCAGTACCTGTCACAGCTCTTACATAGCTTTTTTGACAATAAGGAGTTTGAGCGCCGTTTCAAGTTCCATTCAGCCGCAAAGAGCGTGCACCACGGCTTTGTAGGAGGTCTTTTGGAGCATACACTCGGTGTGACGAAGAACTGTGATTATTTTGCAAAAATGTATCCGGTTTTAAACCGTGACCTGCTTCTTACAGCAGCTATTTTCCATGATATCGGAAAATTAAAGGAGCTTTCTACTTTCCCGGAGAATGACTATACAGACGCTGGTCAGCTCCTCGGACATATCATGATTGGTGCAGAGTGGGTAGGCGATGCGATTAAGAGCATCGACGGCTTCCCGGAAGTGCTCGCAAACGAGCTGAAGCACTGCATACTTGCCCACCACGGCGAGCTTGAGTTTGGCTCTCCGAAAAAGCCGGCACTTGTCGAGGCACTGGCACTTAGCTTTGCAGACAACATAGATGCCAAGATGGAGACCTTCAGGGAGCTGCTTGTAAATGTGCCTGAAAACGATACAAAGTGGCAGGGCTACAACAGATTTATGGAGACAAATTTCCGCAGAACAAGTGTGTAAAAAGCGGACAATATTAAATATAGCTATGGTGTGATTTTTGGTGTGAAAGCTTGCAACGGATACAAACATTATAAAGAGTAATTATATATATAATAAAGAAGAGAAAAGCATGAAAAAAAATGACATATTTGAACTTGAAATAACAGATATGGGAACAGATGGCGAGGGTATCGGACATTATGATGGCATGACCTTTTTCGTAAAGGATGCACTGATTGGTGACGTCATAACAGCCCGCGCAACAAAATTAAAGAAAAACTATGGCTACGCAAGAGTGGAAGAGATTAAGACCCCTTCCACTTTTCGCGTTGAGCCGCAATGTGAGCTGCACAAGAGGTGTGGCGGTTGCCAGATACAGGCGCTATCCTATGAAAAGCAGCTTGAATTTAAAAATAATAAGGTGCGCAACAATCTCATGCGTATAGGTGGATTTTCCGAGGCAAAGCTGGACAGCAAAATGCAGCCGCCTGTTGGCGCAGACAATCCATACCGCTACCGCAACAAGGCACAGTTTCCGGTGGGATATGACAGGGATGGCAATATAGTGACAGGCTTTTATGCATCGCGAAGCCACAATATCATCCCGGTCGAGGACTGCAGGCTTGGGGTGCCGCAAAACAAAGAGATACTCGACATCATAAAGGAATGGATGAATGAGTGCGGCATCACACCGTATGACGAGAACACACACAAAGGGCTCGTGCGCCATGTGCTTATCAGATATGGTTTTACATCAAAGCAGATTATGGTGTGCCTTGTGATAAATGGGGACAGTCTTGAAGCAAAACGCCGAGCCGGGAATGCAGCAGATATACTGTGCGAAAGACTCTCAAAAATCGATGGAATGACATCCATTTCCTACAATATCAACAAGGAAAACACAAATGTCATCCTCGGCAAAAAGACGGTATGCATATGGGGCAGACCATATATTGAGGATACCATCCATCTGCTTTCTTACCCTGATTTCACACCACAGGGGACAGGCATCACATATCAGATTTCGCCACAGTCGTTCTATCAGGTAAACCCGAAGCAGACAGAAAAGCTTTACAGCACGGCACTTGCATTTGCAGGGCTCACAGGAAATGAAAATGTCTGGGATCTCTACTGTGGTATCGGTACCATATCGCTCTTTTTGTCACAGAAGGCAAAGCAGGTGTATGGAGTGGAAATAGTGCCTCAGGCAATCGAGGATGCCAAAAACAATGCGAAGCTCAATGGCATCACAAATGCACAGTTTTTCGTAGGAAAGGCTGAGGAGGTGCTGCCACAGTTTTATGAAAATGCAAAGAAAACTGAGAATATCACTGATGATACAGCATCCACCGGACGTACAGATATGCTTCGCCCGGATGTGATAGTCGTTGACCCTCCAAGAAAGGGCTGTGATGAGAAGTGCCTGGACACAATGCTTGCGATGTCACCGGAGAGGATTGTATATGTGAGCTGCGATTCGGCAACATTGGCAAGGGATTTGAAGATACTCTGTGAAGAGAAGTATGAACTCATGAAGTGGCAGGCATTTGATCAGTTTTCTCATACGACGCATGTAGAAAGTATTTGCCTCCTCGAGCGGGTGAGCAACTGAAAAATATTGATATGAACTAAGTAAATTTATAGACATTTTCTTATCGTAAAGCTATAATATTAAAATCATATAGAACAGATAGACATTGATTTTAGAAAGTGATACAAATGAAAAAGCTAAAAAAGAGATTCATTATTCCGGCAGTGGTATTTATATTGGGCATGTGTGCGTTAATCGGCGCTATATATGTAGTCGGCAAGAGTCAGGAACAGCAGAACAGGATAAATGCAAAGCTCAATGCGATGACATATACGGAGCGTATATATGGCGAGCTTATGGAGGGAATAGGAGTTAC
>ULXR01000360.1_pt1 | contig 27963 bp, 17 predicted proteins | sample 1961511 | NCBI WGS metagenome assembly ULXR01 (sample SAMEA4835844, study PRJEB28245) | human gut metagenome | biome: gut microbiome; material: fecal sample | place: Denmark | collected 2008 | reverse complement strand
ACTCCAGTCCCAACGTAAACAACAAGATAACGACACCTATCTGCGCCCAAATATCTATGCTGCCCACATCCCGTACCGATGGCGTATAAACAAAATGAGGCCCTGCAATGAATCCTGCTACTATGTAACCTAGCACAACCGGTTGCTTGAGCCACTTAAACAATAGGGATACCCCGGCGGCGACTAACAATATCCACGCCAAATCCTGAATCAATGCCGGAAGATGTTCCATTCTCTGCTATTTTACTGCCGTCAACTCTGCTATCTTCACAATGGTCATCATCGCCTTTTCCATGCTCTGCACCGGAACAAACTCATGGCGCCCATGAAAATTCAGTCCTCCTGCAAAAATGTTAGGACACGGCAATCCTTTAAATGAAAGCTGCGCCCCATCCGTTCCCCCACGGATAGCCCTCACCCGGCACTCTACCCCGCATGCCTCCATGGCCTCTTTCGCTATGTCGATGATATGCATCACCGGCTCCACCTTCTCGCGCATGTTGTAATATTGGTCACGCACCTCGACCGTCACCGTACCCTCCACGGTTTCCTCATTCAGTTCTTCAGCCAATTGCCGCACGAACGCTTTACGGGCTTCAAACTTCTGCCGGTCATGGTCGCGTATGATATAAGACAAGATGGTTTCCTCCACCGTACCTTTCATACCTGTCAGGTGGTAAAAACCTTCATAGCCTTCCGTGGTTTGCGGGGTTTCGTCCGAAGGCATCCTGCGGATGAACTCAGCGGCTGTCAGCATGGCATTCCGCATCTTGTCTTTGGCATACCCGGGATGCACGTTCAGTCCTTTCACCGTCACTTTGGCTGCCGCTGCATTGAAGTTTTCAAACTCCAATTCGCCTACTTCTCCGCCATCCATAGTATAAGCCCACTCACAACCGAACTTCTCCACATCAAAAAGATGCGCCCCCATACCGATTTCTTCGTCGGGATTGAAGCCCACACGGATTTTACCGTGCTTGATTTCCGGGTGTTCCCGAAGGTAAACCATGGCCTGTACGATTTCCGCAATACCGGCCTTGTCATCAGCTCCCAACAGGGTATGGCCGTCCGTGACAATCAAATCCTCACCCACATGATCCGACAATTCGGGAAATTGTTTCGGCGACGTAACAATCCTCTCTTCAGCGCACAATACAATGTCCCCTCCATCGTATTGCTCCACGATTCGCGGTTTCACATCCTTGCCCGAGCAATCCGGCGAAGTGTCGATATGGGCTATAAAACCGATTGTAGGCACGTCACGCTCCGTGTTCGCAGGCAACGTAGCATACAAATATCCATGTTCGTCCAACGATACGTCCTCAAGTCCTATCGCTTTCAATTCGTTCTCCAAATATCGTGCAAACACCATCTGCTTGTCAGTACTCGGACAACCCTCTCCTTCTTCATTCGACTGCGTGTCAAAACTCACGTATTTCAAAAATCGTTCTATCAGTTCCATAATTCATCATTCGTTTAATCTAAGTTGTAAAATTAATCAATCCTATAGTTTTTCGCAACAAAGGACTGCTTTTTTGTCCTTTTTTTATGTTATAAAACATGATAAGGTGGTTTTATTTAAAATAATTCCATTTATTTTTTGTAAGCGCACTCTTTTATTGTATATTTGACACCAAATAATATTAATCCTAACAATAATGAAACCATGAAAAGACCTATACTGGTATTTTACAGCATGTTACTTGGTTGTACGGCTACATACGGACAACAGGATGTCACATCCATTTATCTGGCTAATCCCTCTTTCGAAGAGGACGCAAAGGCTTGTACACAGGATTCCCCCGACGCACTTTATGAAGGCACCGAAGGGTTGCGAGGATGGAACTTGTCGCCCAAAGGATGGCAAATTACCAGTCCTGGAAAAGCCCTCCTTATTAACAAGGAATGTGCCACAGACAATGGATTCGGCAAGACGGAAGCAGCCAACGGGGATTTTGCCTACTACCAACGTTTCGGTTGGGGCAGTGCAAATTCGGAAATGAGGCAAACCACATCCACCCCTTTGCCGGCCGGGGAATACGAACTGAAATTTTTCAGCAAAGCTTTTGCCGCCAACAATGCCGCGACCAGTGCGACTGTCACGGTCAGCGACAGAGAACTGAAATCGTTGGACAAACTGACAATTACCTGCGTGAACGGAAACGCAGGTATTATGGCAACGTCTTCATGGACGGAAAATTCCCTGAAATTCAAGTTGGAGGAGGAATCCGCCATTACCCTATCGGCACAAATGAGTTGGGGCAACGGGGGAAGCTGCATTGCATACGACCATTTTACGCTGACACAACTGCCGGAGGGCAGCCTCGATCCCGACGCACCGAGCATTGAAGGCGGCACGGAAGACCAAGTGGACTCCCCCACCGAAGGAGTCATATCCCATGAGTTCGTAGAAGAATCAGCCATGCAACAGGATCTGTTGCAAATGTTGGCCAACTCCCTGACATACGCCCATAATATATGGTACGACTGCGCGGCTCCCAACAGTAAGGACGAAGCCTGCGGATATTTTAAAGCCAACAGTGCCGGACAAAGCAACGAGGACGGCGTGCGCACAAATGCCGACTTTTCCATGATTTGCGCTTTCCTTTATAAATATGGCAAAGGTAAAGTAAACCTTCCGGAAGGCATCACTTGGAACATGGTAAAAGACATGGCCGCGAAGTCACTCGTCTTCGGTTATTCCACCCATAAAGCCAATAAATTCAAAATAACCTCGGACAACAAGTATTGGGGTTCCGTCAGCAATGCCGACCACGTATGGGAAAGTTCGCTTTGGGCCACGTCATTGGCATACGCCTCTTACTTCCTGAACGAAGAATTGGACGAGAACCAAAAGACTTATATTTACAACATGATCAAGGCGGAATGCAATTACGAACTCGAACGCAGCATTCCCACGGGTTACAACGGCGACACGAAAGCCGAAGAAAACGGTTGGGAAACCAACATCTTGTCCTGTGCTTTGGGACTCTACCCCGACGATGCACTGGCCCACAAATGGTTCGACCGCCTGCGTGCGTTTGCCATCAATTGCTATTCGCACGCCGATGATGCCCAAAACACTACGGTCATCGACCCCGAATATGACGAGACCACCGTACAGGACCTGTACATCGGCAAAAACCTGTATGACGACTATACATTGCAAAACCACAATTACTTCCATACTTCTTACCAGAATGTCGTGATGCAGGAACTGGGCGAATCCCATCTGGCCCTCCATCTGTTCCAGGGCGAGAATCCGAAATGGAAGACCAATGCCTTGATGCACAACAACCAGAAAGTCATGGACGAGGTGCTCTGCCGTCTGGCGTTGGCCGACGGAGAACTGGCTATGCCGAACGGCAATGACTGGAGCATGTTCCTCTACGACCAAATCACCAGCTACACCACGGCTGCCTGCTTCCTGCGCGACCCGAATGCCCTGATGCTGGAAAATCTGGCTTACAAACATATCAAGGCCCGCCAAAGCACGACACAGGATGGAAGTTGGTTGCTCAACAGCGACATCGGCCCACGACGTATGGGAGTGGAAGGGCATCGCGTCATGATGACTTACCTGATGCATGAACTGGCTTCCACGGCAGACATGCAGGCCACATCCTGGAAAGATTTCAGCCAATCGCAGGAACAAGCCTACATCTTCACTCCGCAAAATATCGTACGGGCCAACACGCCCGACCGTTTCAGCGTGTTCTCGTGGAGTAACGGGCTCAAGAGCTATACCGGATATATCGCGTCCAACAAGCCTGACAAAAACAAAATCATCGTGCCCTACAAGAAGAACAACACGGGAAACATCTTGGGTTGGTACACCGTAAACGGCAAGGCCACAGATGCCTCACCCGTCATCAGCGGCATCTACGACCTGAACGGGAACAGTTACACCATGAACGGCAAGTTGATGACCAACGGGAACAGTCTGGAAAACAACTTCACCCTCTTCTCCACCCCGGGCAACGCTTTCATCTACATGGATTACGTGGTGGGCAAAACCAACGGAACCATAACTGAAGAGAAAGGCGGCCTGATGGCTATCAGCACCGACCCGTTCACCAAAGAAAAACGTACGCTCTACCATAGCAAAGGACGATTGCAAACCGATGGCAGCCAGTTGAAATCATTCGAGGGAAACTGGGTCAACATCGACAATGAAGTAGGAATCGTGAGCACGGCTACCGACAAATCCATCGCCTTCGGAGACCGTGAACTGAACAGTTCCATCTTCCTGTCCAAGATTTACCCGGTTTACTCGACCGACGGACGTAGCTTCAGCAACGGAAGCATCGTAGACCGCCGACACATTATATATTATAGCAATGTGGACTCGGCCGACACGGAACAGCTGGCTGCCGACGTACTGCCCCTGACAGCACAAGTGGCCGAAGGTTGGAACGGCATCATCGTCAGCGACCCTGACAGTGCGCGCTATCTGCTGCTCGGCAACTATCTCGGAGAAACGGCCTGCACCCTGAAAGACATCCTTTTGCCTGACGGAGCACCGGTCTTCACGGAAATGACCGCCGTCAACGGACGAGGCTCCACTGCCACATTCCGTTGCGACGTGAACCACAGCGTGGCCAATACGCTCCGCGTGTTCATCCAAGGCGACGGACTTTCCGCCCGACAGATGGAAAACGACTCTTGCGGTGCCTACCTCTATAATCATAGCGGACAAAAGCAACAAGCCCAAGTCACGATTTGGGCTGACGGAAATAAACTGACCGCAACAGTCACTGTGGAACAAGAATCTTGTGTATCCGTCAAAGCTGTCGGGAACGAAATCCTCACCGAAACCGTGGACCTCAAAGAAGAACAGGAAGAATTTTTCGATGTCACTGCACAATTTCTCTCCAATCCCGGTTTTGAAGAAGACCAGACCTACGGAACAGAAAGCAAAGTGACATTGAACGGAGTGGTCTACGATCCTTGCTACGTCAATACGGTCAAAGCATCCGACAGCAAATGGCCGCAAGTCCTGCCCATCCAAGGTTGGACACCCGGCAACAGACTGAAAGGCGGCTCCAACTTCGCCGTACTGTATTCCATGCCTTACAGCACCACCATGTATTGCGTATCTCCGTCCAACGTGGGCAACTCGGCCAGTATCATGGCAGCTCCCGCCACGGATGATGCCTGCGGCAAACGCTGCCTGAGCATCCTGAACTCCTGGGACAGCGGCAATAACAGCATCTCACAAACCTTCACCTTGCCCAAAGGCGAATACAAATTGAGTTTTCTGGCACAATACGTATGCGCCAACGAAATGCGGCACATCAACGATTACACCATCGCCACGACCGGCGACAACCTCAATTATTCCCGTTGCGGAATCCGTTTCGGCGACACGGAAATATACAAATATCCCCGGTTAGCCAACCATTGGGAAACTGTGGAATGCCCTTTTTCGCTTGAAACGGAAACTCAAGTGACCGTCAGCATGGGACTCGAAACCACAGCCGGAGTCGGAGCAGCCTACAATACCCGCTTATACATCGATCAGGTAAAACTTTACAGTAAGGACGAAATCATAGATGACATCTCAGGAATCCTCGGTGGAGCGGACACAGAAAATGTCGATGTGTACAATCTGCAAGGCATGAAATTGCGCAGCAACGTCCCTGCCGGGCAAGCCACAAGCGGATTGTCTAAAGGCATTTACATCGTAGGAAATAAAAAGACAATCCAACATTGACCTCAATATTCAACTGTTCGCAAGAGAGACTCGTTCCCGATGGAATAAGTCTCTTTTCGCTTTGTTACCGTATTCTCACCGAAAAGAAACCGGGTTGTCATATCCTACGCCTAACTTTGTAGCGTCCTAAAAAACAGAAGCACATGGAACGAAGAAGGCATTACCGCACGCTCGTGCTCTCCGACATTCATTTGGGTACCTCGCATTCCAAAACAGAAGAAGTCAGCCATTTCCTGAGCCACGTCGATTGCGACCGCCTGATTCTCAACGGCGACATCATAGACGGATGGCATCTGAAAAAATTTCCTGGACAATAATCTGGCTCCTCTCACGTTCGCCAACCTCTGCATCGTGAAAGACTATGAACTGGAAAGCGGCGGCAAACGTTACTTCGTCACTCACGGTGATATATTTGACCGGGGCACGACGCAAATGAAATGGCTCGCCCTTTTGGGTGACCTCGGCTATACTATCCTGTTGGCTTTCAACAGTTTCTACAACCGTTACCGCGTACGGCACGGCAAACCTTATTATTCGCTTTCGCAGCATGTAAAACAAAAAGTGAAGTCCGCCGTCAACTATATTTCGGACTTTGAACACACCTTGGCCGAATTTGCCCGTGCCCGCAAATACGACGGAATCATTTGCGGACACATCCATCATCCGGATAATACCGAATACGAAGGCATACATTACCTCAATTCCGGCGACTGGGTGGAGACCCTTTCTGCATTGGCCGAAGATGAAAACGGACATTGGAACATCATTTTCTATACTGACATCACCGACAGCCTCCCGCAATTTTCTGGACCCATAATGTCAACTTACTTATCGAACATCTCACCCGGGAACCGGAGCCCGCACCCCAGTCTTTATATACAGAGAAAATACTACAACTTTTCAAGCGTTACAAACCGGTTTTATATAAATACCTAAACACCTAACCCTGTCTTTCATATCAAACAAAAACAAACAGGTATCAAAGAAATACAAAATACTCTCTATCAGGGAGAAAAAAATATATCTCTTAGTAAGAGATATACAAGTGGAATAAAAAACCTTCTTCATCGGCAAAATTAAGCAAAATCAGCGAACCTGCAAAATATAGGATTGTTTTTTTCGTTCACAAACGGTTCCAAATGTTGATGAAATCGTTCCATCCGAAAACATAAATCCCTATAAATTAGCGCAATGAAAATACTCATTGCTCTCTTACTAAGAGAGCAATCATGCAAGCGAGCATGAACGGAATAAGAATTGTTTTTCATTATTGAAATTAGGTTAATGTAAAGGTAGCTGTCTTGTGAAAGACGGCTATCTTTTTTAGTCTGAATCCGTTGGAAAGCAGAAAACGAAAACACAAAAAAGACCCTAATACAAAACATAAAAAAAGTCCTCCACAATCCATAGATTGTTAAGGACTTTCCTCTCGTGACCCCGGAGGGATTCTAACCCTCGACCTTCAGAACCGGAATCTGACGCTCTATACAGCTAAGCTACGGAGCCTTAAAAACGATGCAAAATTAAGAAAAAAACAAAGACGCACCAAACTATTTCAAAAAATTAATCCGCAAAATAAAAATTATCATATAGACACAAAAAACACGTTATACACTTCCAAGTTAACAAAAATACGCTATCTTTGCAGAACATTCTGAAAGAAATCAATAAACGTCATAAAGCAATGAGTCATTTAATCAAACCGGAAAACTATCATGCGCTGTTGGATTTGCAGCAGACTGAAATTGCCATTAAGAAAATAAAAGACTTCTTCCTGAGCAGTATATCCACCGAACTGCGTTTACGCAGGGTGACTGCTCCCTTATTCGTACTCAAAGGGTTAGGAATGAATGATGACCTGAACGGAGTGGAGCGTCCCGTCACTTTCCCCATCAAAGACATGAACGAGGCCCAAGCGGAAGTGGTCCACTCTTTGGCCAAATGGAAACGGGTCACATTGGCTGAGTATAAAGTGGAACCGGGATACGGCATCATCACCGACATGAACGCCATCCGTGCAGACGAAGAAATGGACAACCTGCATTCGCTTTACGTAGACCAATGGGACTGGGAACGCGTCATGCCGCCCCACAGCCGCAACACGGAATACCTGAAAAAAATCGTCAACCGCATTTACAATGCCATCCTGCGCACGGAATTCTTTATTTGCGAGACCTATCCCCAGTTGAAAGCATTCCTACCGGAAGACATACATTTCATACATGCCGAAGAGCTCAGGCAACGTTATCCCGACCTTACCCCGAAAGAGCGCGAGGATGCCATCTGCCGGGAATACGGTGCCGTATTCATCATCGGTATCGGCGGAAAATTGGAAGACGGAAAGGAACACGACCTACGTGCCCCGGATTATGACGACTACTCCACAATAGACGAACGCAGCGGCTTGGCCGGACTGAACGGAGACCTGCTCATCTGGTATCCCATATTGGGCCGCGCCATCGAACTTTCCTCCATGGGCATCCGTGTAGACAAAGAAACCCTGCTCAGACAATTACAACTGAGCGGAAAGGAAGACCGTAAAAAACTGTACTTCCACCGCCGCTTGCTCGACGGTACCCTCCCCCAGTCCATCGGTGGCGGCATCGGGCAAAGCCGCCTGTGCATGGTGTTGCTCCACAAGGCACATGTGGGAGAAACCCAGTCGAGTATCTGGCCTGAGGAAATGCGCCAAGAGTGCAAAGAAGCCGGCATAATATTGATATAGCCTACATCCTCCCGCCCCCAAAAAATCACGCCCGAAACTCGCAGCGATGTGAGTTCCGGGCGTGGTATATGGTTGTTTCGAGTGATTATTTCTTCACGCAGCGCACGAAACGGGCATCTTGATTTTAACCATAAATCAGTTTTATTTTTTCAAAAGCCACACATAAAACAGTCAAATAAGACACACGGGAAGAAGAGAAGGGATTGACCTTGCAACCTCCGGCAACGGCTCCCATTCTTTCCGCAGAACGAAAAATCGTTCGGCTGAGAACTTCTTTCCGTTCTGCGCCAAACGATTTACAAGTGTGCAACTACTGTCACACCCCCATGAAACAAAAACAAGAAAAAAGCCTTCACCTGTTCATACCCATTGTATTCCAACGAATTAAGGTGAACTTGCATCGCAATACCCTTCACCTGCCTTTCACCGTCCTTTCAACATGGACTGGCTTTCAAACGGACACCCGAAAGAGTTAACAAATGTAAAACATTCACCTTAACACGTTATGGGACAAGAAGTATGAGCACCTGAAGGCATTTTTCAGACACACCCCGAACGGGCATAAAACCTTACAGAGCCTTACCTTTCAGCACGGCACCACCCTGGGCTGCCAATGTCAGCTTGAATTTTCCGTTCTTAGCCACCTTGGCCTCTTCTGCCTGTGGAGTTTTTCCATCCTTGCCGTCGTGGTAATAAGACACTGCCGTACCGGCCAACATAGGCAATTCCACAGTCAGTTTCAAAGCCTCCTTTCCTGCATTCAAGGCTGCCACATACCAATCCTGTCCGTGGCGACGCGCCAACACGACGTAGCGTCCGGGATAACCGTCGATGAACTTCACTTCGTCCCACACCGTAGGAACTTCTTTCATGAAGTCTATCTCGAAAGCCGGCACATCCGTCAGGTTGTTCGGTGCCAACGCAAAATTCTGGATAGGGTTCTGGAAAGCCACGGCCGTAGCCAACTGGAATATGTCGGTGGTGACACGGGTCGTTCCACCGTCGTTACCCCGGTTCAGCCGCTTGTTGAGGAAGGTGCCACCGAACTCCATGCAGCCCACCGAGTTGCGGATGAACGGGTGCAGCGTGGCATTGAAAGCCTCGTTGTCGCAGAAATGTTGGTTGAAAATCAGGTTCTCGGATGCCAGCACGGCCTCGCTGCCCACATAGTTGGGATACATGCGCTCCCAACCGCGCGGCAACGTACAGCCATGGAAGATGACCATCAGCCCGTGATCGTCGGCATCGCTCAGGATGGCTTCGTACAAACGCATCGTCTCCTGCTTGTCGCCGCCGAAAAAGTCCACCTTGATGCCCTTCACGCCTTGCTGTTGCATCCAACGCATCTCCTTCTTGCGCGTGATGGGGTCGCACATGATGTTAATCGGACCTTGTTCGATGTCGTTCCAGTAACCGCTGGAACTGTACCACAAGAAAATGTCCACGCCTTTGCCTTGCGCGTACTTGATGAGGTCTTCCATCCGCTTATGGCCGATATTGTTGTCCCACCAGTTGTCTATCAGGGTATATTCATAGCCCATGGCAGAAGCCATGTCTACATAACGCACCTGGTCGTCGTAGTTGATACTGTTGTCTTGCCAGAGAATCCAACTCCACGTGCCGCGCCCGTACTTATATTTATGTTCCGTGGTGAAACGGGGCTCCACCACGTCCCAAACCACCGTGGTCTCCACGATGGGAGCCAAGTCACGGGACACCGTGAGCGTACGCCAAGGCGTATGGCCAGGCAAAGCGAAAGCCGGTTCCGGCGTGCCGTTACCGTTGTTCTCTTCCGGCATCGGGAAAGCCACGGTGTACAGGCCGTCCTGCGCGTCGCTCAGGCGGGATCCGCAATAGCGGCTGTCCACGCCCGTTTCGCTCACAAGTACCCAACCGTCTTCCCCCACACGGAACAATCCGGGGAAGGTATATCCATGGCCGTACTGTGAAGGCGTCCCCATCGGTGCGTCGGCCTTATATTCCTCTTCGTAGCTAGGCTTCGTCCGCTTCCAACCTATCATGGCATCGCTTTGCGGTGTCAGGAAAGTCGTGGTCTTGCCGGGAAAACGGAACCCGGTGGTTTCGTTCATCACGCGCACACTGCCCGTTCCGCCCTGTTTGGGCAGGAAATAACGGAAAGCCACATTGTGGTCTTCCACCACAAATTCCACTTCCATCTCCTGTTTCTTGGCATTGGCAAGACGCACGGTAAAGGTATTGGCCTTCTTGTCCACCCGGCTCGCCTTGCTGCGCTCCAGGTCGTAACGGATGTCGCGCGTACCGGCCTGTTCTTTCACCCATACCAAGTCGCGGCTGAAATCGGCAAAGTTCGTCACCAGACCCAAGGGAGACTCCTCCAACATCGTCACTTCCTTCCGTCCTTCTTTTCCATTTGCATAATATCCTACCTTATAATATGCGCGTCCGTCTTTCAGTCCTACTTTGAGGAAGGTCATACCGTCGGGACTGGTGACGGTCTTTTCATCCTGCTGCGCTGCCGCAGCCATGACTGCGGCCCAAGGAGCAGCGTCCGCCTCACCGGCAGCCCAAGCCGCCCCGCCCGCAGACATCATTCCGGCTAACAAGATAGCCGCAAAAAAATTTTTCTTCATTGCTTTTTCATTTTTAGTTCATATAATTTTTCATATTCTCATTTTCCAAACTGATACCCCCGGAAAAGCTTGCCGCTCCGTTCTAATTCCGCACCGAAATAGAAGCCGGGCTGTGTGGGTTGGTTGTAGGCCACGTTCTCCGTCACGATACTGAGCCGGTAAGGCCGATCCTCCAAGAACGTATGGAAACGGTAAGGAGTGGGAAGCGGGGACACATACACGCGCAAAGCCGTATTGTCCGCCGTGCGCACCACGACCTCTTCGCGCCAGTCGCCCAAAATGTCGCCCTGCAAGCAAGGATTGCTTTTCGACCCGTTGTTGAAACTGCATCCGTCGAACGTAGCCAACGGACGGCAAGCCTGTGCCTCCCAGTCGTACTTGCTCACCGTTTCATGGTCCAGCATCTCGCGCAGCAAATCGCCGTCCCACCACACAGCCATGTTCATCGGCAACCCTTTAGGTGCGGCACAAACCACTTCTCCTTTTATATTCCGTATGCCCCCGGAAGCCGACGACCACATCTCCAATCCGTAATTCGTAGGGTCGATGTCCGCCGCCATGCAACGCCCCACGTCTTTGGCAGCCGGGAGTTGAAAGATGACCTTTCCGGTCGCGGCATCGCGGAAATCGCTCCCGTCGCGCTTGTTCTCGTGGCAATCCCACACTTGCAAGCGGTCGGACGAAGGGTCGAAAGCCGTGAGGTGCAAGGCGTCGCCATGGCCGAAGCCGGTATTGTACAGCCCCGTCCCGTCATGGTCTATCGCACACGAGCCGTATGTGATTTCGTCACAACCGTCACCGTCCACGTCGGCCACACGCAGGTTATGGTTCCCCTGCCCCGCGTACGAAACCCAACAGGCGGAATCCGTATCGAACACCCAACGCGACGCTAGCCGCTTGCCATCCCAATCGAAAGCCGCCAAAACACTGCGCGTATAATATCCCCGGCACATCACCACGCTCGGATGCCGCCCGTCCAAGTAGGCCACAGCCGCCAGATACCGCTCGCTGCGGTTGGCATAATTGTCGCCCCAGTCTTCCAACCGTCCGCGCGGAGGGATATAGTCCACCGTTTGCAAGGCCGCGCCCGTCTTCCCGTCGAACACGGTCAGGAACTCCGGACCCGAAGCGACATACCCCTTCCGGCCTTCCACCGGTTCTTGCGCCCCCACCCGGTAGTCTGCCGAGGGATCGCCTATCGAATGTCCCCGGCCGTCCACCGTGCCGTCCGCAGTCTTGGCCGTGACTTCAGCCCGTCCGTCGCCATCGAGGTCGTACACCATGAACTGGGTGTAATGCGCCCCCGCACGGATGTTGCGCCCCAAGTCGATGCGCCATAGGCGGGTACCGTCCAACTTGTAAGCGTCCAAAAACACGGTTCCGGTAAAACCGCTGTGGGAGTTGTCTTTAGCATTGGAAGGCTCCCACTTCAGCACTATCTCGAAATCCCCGTCACCGTCCAAATCACCGACGGACGCATCATTGGCCGTATAGGTGCAAACCTCGCCGCCGGGCATAGTCTGCGGCTCCGGCTGCTGCAACGGGATGTCCAGATAACCGCACGGGGCATTGGCCGGAAGCGTCCATTTGCCGCCGGACGAGGGTTCTTCCCGGCCGTCCACCACCGGACGTACCTCATATACCGATTTTCCCCGGGACGGGTTATAATCGTAAAACTGCGTGGAAACAGACACTGGTTTTGGGGTAACCAACAGACCGTCACGGTACACATTAAACACCGTACGGACCGAATCGGAAGACAAATAACGCCAACCCACCATGACCGTATCGGGTGATAACCTGACAGCTACGGTTCCCCGTCCCAAACGTTCCCCTGTGGTAGAAAGAGATGACTTCATTTCCGGCCTCCCGGTTACACAGGCGGAAACGGCATCTTCCTCCTGCATGGCAACCGGCCATACGGCCCCGGCCATGCACAGGGCCGAAATACATAAACAAGTTTTCCTCAGATTATTTTTCATGAGCCTTCAGTTAATGACGGTGCGAATATAGCGAAAAGAAAGGAGACACGCGACCGGCAGACTGATAAAATCTATTAAAATCTCTGGGATGCCTTACAGAAAAGCATGAAAACAAGTCGTCCCTTACCTGAAAATCTATTATATTTGCACAAGATAGGCGACAGTCCGTACTTTAAGAAGCACCGAATTGCCTTGGACTATCCCTATCTCTATAACAAAATGGAACTAAAAAAGACGATAAAAACGATAAAGCTCCTCTTCTTGTTTCTTTTGGCATACGTCGGAGAGACCCAATTCTTATATGCTTCGGCCGCACCGGCCGGAACCGACCGTTTCACGTTGGTCATCGACGCAGGACACGGCGGGAAAGATCCCGGTGCCATAGGCCGTTTCTCCCGCGAGAAAAACATCAACCTGTCTGTAGCAAAAGCTTTCGGCAAATTGGTGGAGGAAAATTGTCCGGACGTAAAAGTGATTTACACCCGGAAGACCGATGTTTTCATTCCGTTAGGACGACGGGCGGAAATTGCCAACCGGGCAAACGCCGACCTGTTCGTATCCATACATACGAATTCCTTGCCGGGCAAAGCGATAGGCCGGGGAGCCGAAACCTACACGTTGGGTATGGCCCGTGCCGACGAGAACCTGGAAGTGGCCAAACGGGAAAATGCCGTTATTTTAGTGGAGGACAATTATAAGGAACGTTACCAAGGCTTCGATCCGAAATCTTCGGAAAGCTACATCATTTTCGAACTGATGCAGGACAAATACATGGCCCAAAGCGTAGATTTTGCCAAACAAATCCAAAAGGAATTCAGGACAACCGGCGGACGGCCAGACAAAGGCGTACACCAAGCGGGCTTCCTTGTTTTGCGGGAAACTAGCATGCCAAGCGTATTGATTGAATTGGGCTATATCTCCACACACGACGAAGAGGCTTTCCTCAACTCACAAAACGGTATCCGTAAAATGAGCCAAAGCATTTATAACGCTTTCCTTTCTTATAAGAAGCAGCATACGAAAGGAAAAACAACGGGAGCGGAAAAGGATGCGCGACAGGCTGAAGGAAACGAAATGCAGGCCGTAGAAAGCGCTGTAACGGATGCCCCCGAAAGTGATATCGATTTATTGACCCAAAACAGTGATAAGCCTTCAACTTCCGGACCAGAGGAGAAAAAGCAGGAACAACCGGCAACGGACTCCCGGCCTGTATTCAAGATACAAATCCAGGCTTCCACCCGGCAGATTCCCACAGGCAGTTCCCGCTTTAAAAACCTGTCTCCGATAGATTTCTATAAAGAGGGAGCTTATTATAAGTACACGTACGGGGCAACCACCGACTATCAGGAAGCTATCAAAATACGCAATAAAATAAAAGAAGATTTCAAAGGGGCTTTTATCGTGGCCTTTAAAAACGGCCGGAAGATGGAACTCTCTGAAGCTATCTCCGAATATAAAAAGAACAAATAAACGTTGAAAAACTTATGAAATACTTTACGAAAGAGGTTAAAATCGGCTTAACCGGTGCTGTGGCTATCGCTGCACTCTTTATCGGACTCAATTTCTTGAAAGGCATTAACCTGTTCAAGTCCAGCAATTCCTATTATATAGAATTTTCGGACATCAAGGGATTGGCCAAGTCCGGTCCTGTGTTAGCCAACGGATATAAAATAGGTACGGTACGCGACATACTTTACAATTACCAACAGCCGGGCCATGTATTGGTGGAAATCAGTGTGGACGAAAACATGTGCCTGCCTAAGGGCACAAAAGGCACATTGGTTACGGAAATGTTAGGCGGCTGTAATCTGAACCTTTTACTGGGCAATCCTGAAGACGGACACTACGCTCCGGGCGACACCATTCAGGGAGACGACACCAAGGGGCTGATGGACAAAGCTGCCGACATCGTCCCGCAAGTGGAACAAATCATGGGCAAAGTGGACACACTGCTGACCACACTGAATACGTTGGCAGCCAACCCCAACTTGCCAAACATTATGGAAAACGCCCAAAGCATTACGGCCAACCTTAACGAAAGCAGTCGGCAACTGAACGGTTTGTTACGTAACGATATGCCAAAACTGACAGACAAGATGAACCGGATAGGCGACAATGTCATTACCCTGACCGACCACATGAATGAACTGGACCTGCAAGCCACCTTAAGCAAGGTAGATACGACATTGGGCTACGTGCAGCTCATGACCGAGAAGATGAACCGCAAAGACAATACGTTGGGACTACTGCTGAACGACAGTGCTTTGTACAACAATCTGACTCATACGGCGGGCAGTGCCAACAACCTGCTTATAGACTTGAAAGAAAATCCGAAACGCTATGTACACTTCTCGCTTTTCGGACGTAAGAACTAACTTCGAAAAAACAGAGGCTGCAAGGCTTGTAAAGCCGGATACCCGACCAAGGTGTCCGGCTTTGTATTTTCCCTCCCGACCACTCCCTGAAAACCTATCTTTCGGCAAGACAAACACTTAGAGAAAAACAAGCAAAAAGCACAATTTTATTTTTTTATTTTTTATCATTCTGACTGCAAGGGAATTAAAACGCCTTCTGCTTCCCGTCCTTAGCCAAAGGCTTGTTTTTATCGCGGAATATTGCGAAATTTGCAGCGTAGAAGTATATAGGAAGTTCATCGGATAAACACAAAATCTAATGGAAGGTTCAGCGCAATCGTTATGGGAACGTTGTCTGCCCATCATTCGCAATAACGTAGACGAGAAACAATACAGGACATGGTTTGAACCGATTCAGATCATCTCTTTCGAGAAGCAAGTACTGACATTCGGCTTGCCGAGCCAGTATTTCTATGAATTCTTGTCGGAACATTTCGGCCGGCTGATATTCTCCGTAGTACGACGAGTTTTCGGAGAAGGAACGCAGTTGAAATACAGCCTGATGGTAGACCAGACCCATCATTTGACCGTAGACATCGAGCCGGTCAACACACAGCCTTTGACGCCCCGTGCCAAGATACAGGCAACGGGTAGCAACAGGGCACCCAGTCCGTTACAGGCTCCCATGCCTCAGGATTTGGATCCTCAGTTGAACCGGAACTACAGTTTTGAAAACTTCATCGAAGGAGTAAGCAACAAACTGCCCCGCTCCGTAGGGCAGGCTATAGCCGAACATCCGAAACAATCCACATTCAATCCTTTGTTTATCTACGGAGCTTCCGGTGTGGGAAAGACTCATTTGGTAAACGCCATCGGGGCCAAGATCAAAGAACTTCACCCGACAAAGCGTGTGTTGTACGTTTCCGCCCACCTTTTTCAGGTGCAATACACGGATTCCGTACGGAAAAATACCGTAAACGACTTCATCAACTTCTACCAAACCATCGACGTACTGATTATCGACGATGTGCAGGAATTTGCTAGCCTGACCAAGACTCAGAACACGTTCTTCCACATATTCAATCATTTACACCAGAACGGACGACAGCTCATCCTGACGTCCGACCGACCGCCCACAGCCTTGCAAGGCATGGAAGAACGGTTGCTGACCCGTTTCAAATGGGGATTATTAGCCGAATTGGAGAAGCCGAACCAACAGCTTCGCCATGATATCCTGGAAAACAAAATCCGGCAGGACGGCCTGAAAATACCGGAAGAAGTCATCGACTTCGTCTCGGAAAACGTGAACGACAGCGTACGTGAGTTGGAAGGTATAGTCAATTCTCTCATGGCTTACTCCGTCGTATGGAACCGAGATATAGACTTGCCTCTGGCAGAACAAATCCTCAAACGCGCGGTAAAAGTGGAAAATAAACCTGTGACCATAGATTTCATTCTCGACAAAGTTTGCGGATACTTCAATGTCAAGCAGGAAGATGTGTTCACCAAATGCCGCAAGCAACCGGTGGCACAGGTACGGCAAATAGCCATGTACTTGGCTCAAAAACATACCAATCTTTCATTGGCCCGCATAGGTTCGCTGATTGGAAAACGCACACACGCCACGGTATTGCATTCCTGCAGCGTAGTCGAAGACCGGCTGCACGTAGACAAGGCATTCAAATCCAAAATGGATGAAATAGAAAAGCTGTTAAAACAACGATAAGCTTTCTATTTTAAAGAACTTCCGGCGCACCTGCTTCTGCAAGTGCGCCGGAAGTTTTTATTTCTTGATGACCTTGATGGTCTTCTGTATTCCGTCGCGATACAAATTCAAGAGATACATACCCTTACGCAAGTGCCCCGCTTGCAATTCAGTTGTCCCGGTCGGCGCTTCGTCCTGTGCCACGACAGCTCCCGACAATGAGACCAAACGCACGTTCCAGACTTTATCCGTAGCATTGGAAATGACAATACGACCATCCACAACCGTACGTTCCACAGTCAACAGACCATCGGTCTCCACAGCAGAAACAGAAGAACCACCCTTGGGCTCAAGCACCACTGTCATATAGGTTCCACCGATATAACGATAGACATCGTTTACGGCATACACCTTTTCAAAAGGCAGGTAGCCCTCGGCTTCCACTTTCATGCGGATTTCGTCACCGCGCACGTCGGCCAAAGTCAGATACCCGGAAGCATTCGTCCGGTACACTTCACCATTCAGCGTCACGGTAGCCCCGGCCAGATTGTGTCCTTTCACGTCCTCCACTTCCAGTTCAACCAAGATACCCTCCTGCTTGCGGTCTATATTGAGCACCACGTCGGTCAAATGGCCTGCTTCCAATGTCACAGGCTTCAAATCGGATATATGCATGTCAAACCCTTCATAATTCGAGCCAACGGCCTGCATTTCATACTGTCCGGGAGCGAGTATGACATAAGTTGTCCCGCTACCCTCGAAGTCCATGTCCGTGATGAAATCTCCCTTGCTTAACACATTGCCATAATCCGCCTCCAACCCGTCGGGCACAACGGTATTCACACGAGCATAGGCCAAACGGCTGAAATCCAACACCACCTTGTCCGACACGCCCTCTACGGTCTCATGCACCACGTAATCGAACTCTATGCCATCTTCTCCCGAATAAGTGGAATAGCTAGTCCAGTTGAAAACATATTCCCCTTCCGGCAAACGGGTCCGGAACTTCGTCTCTCCCCGTTCAATACGGTACGACCACAGCCTTTCACCCCGTGGCGTAGTCACCTCGCACGTGAACGACCTCCCCTCCATGAAGTCCGGCAAATTCGCCACGGAGACTTCAACCGGCACACTCTCCACCTTTGACAAATCTATCTCAACTTCCTGCTGTTCCTCCATATCAAACGAACCGAGTGTCAGGAAGTCTACTTGCTGCGTGGCATAATCCTGCCTTTCCAACGCGTAAGTGTATGATCCGGTTTTCAAACCCAACTCTGCCACCCACATACCGGAAAAGCCATCTTCCCCGTCAATCTGATTGAAGCCGGTAGACCAACCGTCTTTCCCACGCCTTACATGGATACCATAATAATGACCTTCTTCCGCCCCTTTCAACTTGAAACGCATCGTCCCATAATCGGAGGAATGGAAAGAGCAAACCACGTCACGGCTCTCTGCCGTATTCACAAGCCCGTGTTCTGCTTCGAAATACATTGGGGGATTGTAAGCAGGTTGTACTCCATACTTATACAAACCATCTACCATGTAAACGGTATAAGGGAAGTCTATATTATTCACATAAAACTCATCATACTCCATGCCGACGGGAGAAATCGTCAAACTTCCGGACTGTACATCGCCCTCCATACGGAACGTCACGGGTTTATACCCTTTGTCTTGGAAGGAATAATCCACTGTGGTAGTGTTCCCTGAAGCCGTAAAAGTAGCAAAATCCGTTGCAGGCGAAGCCAAATAGTTGCCCTCCATCTCCGGATAATAGTAATATGTACCGGGCTGAAGATATCCCTGCACGCTACCTTGTTCATCGGTAGACAAATCTAAATTCGCTTGGAGAAGAATGACCTCGGCTTCGGCCGGCTTCCCTTCAGCATCTTTGACCTGAAAGGTAACCAACGTCATATCATCCAATTTTTCTGGCGTAACCACGGCTACATCTTCATCCTCTACGGTCACTTTTCCGTTTTTCACAGCTACGCTGATTCCCTCGGGCGTAAACGCAGACAGTTCATAACTGTACTCTTCCGCACGCAGAAATTCACCGTCATCCATCCTTTGCGTAACCACTCCGGGCATAGATTGTCCGGAAGCCGACCCGTCAGACAAGCCCAAATAATCCAAAGTCACAGTATAATCCTCCGGGCTGCCTGACGTGAAACTCACATAATGATAAGGAGAGAAATCCGCATTCACTTCCACCGTCGTAATTTCCGGGTTGCCGAAATCAAAAACTATCTGCCCTTCGTAAGAAATCGACTGGTCCGGCATGTAAAGTCGGATGAAGTTATCCTCGTAAGGATTGTAAGACAACTTGCCCTTGAAACTACTGGAAGTTGCATCCCAGACAAACCCATTCTCAGGCATCCCCTGCCCGTTGAGTTCAAGTTGCAACTGCGCCACGTCGAAACGCTCGGAAGACGACGGGGTGACCTTTATCACCGTAGTCAACTCTCTCATCTCGTCTTGGGCATAAGTCTGCATGCCTAAGAACAAGCACAATAAAAGTAAAATCTTCTTCATACACTTATTTTTTTAAAGTTGGTTTTATACGGCTTCAAAAATACTGAAACTCCAACAAAACAAAAAGGGAGGCAAAGCTTTTTTACCCCCCCCCGTTAAGTTTATTTAACATAGAGTAAAAGGCACGCTCTTACCACGCATGCCTGCGCCCGTCAATCTAAAAACCCCTGACGTTTCAAAGCCTCCAACATACCCCGGCTCATAGCCTCGTTATCCTTACGGGTGTAACGGATATCCGTGAAAATTTGAGCCAACGTCTCCTTGTGATTGATTTCCACAAAATGCCTGTTCTCTGGTAATTGTTCTTTCGGCCCGTAATATCGGTCGATGGTTTCGGGAATATAGTCGTGATAGGTCTCTTCATGTACCACAGCCTCCAAAGGCAGACGGTCGGCCTGCTCGGGATGTTCGTCGGGCCATCCGACGGTGAGTGTCGCCACCGGCATCACCAAGCGGGGCAACTGCAAGATGTCGATAATTTGGGACGGCATATATAAAGTCGTACCTAAATAACAAATCCCCAACCCTTCCGCCTCGGCCAAATTACAAAACGTCTGCGTAAACAACAGCGCATCCGTAGCGGCATTCAAAAATGAAAGAAAATTGTCATATCCGGGCTGCGCCTTGCGCTGCTCCGCCCATTTGACCGTACGGTTGAAATCCGCACATACCGTCAGGACCACAGGTGCCTGAGTCACCATAAGCTGATTGAAATGCGCCGGTGCCAAACGCTTTTTCATCTCTTCGCTACGCGTCACCACCACGCTATAAAGTTGCATGTTCCCCATGGTCTGCGTGCGTTCCGATACTTCCAAAAGCCGACGCAACAGTCCCTCATCCACCGGTTTTCCGGCATACTTCCGAATACTTCTGCGGTTCTTTACTGTTTCCATGATTCATTCGTTTTTTACTTCGGACAAAGATACACAAAATGATTCATAATAGATTAGATTTCAAAGGTTTTTATTTCTTAAGATTTTCATTTTTGGATAACTTTTCCGATTCGTTTAAAATGCATCAAACTCATAATCAAACGAATAACACAAAAGAATGGAAAACTTTCCATAAAAAGACAAGATTTTAAGTTTTTCCTTTGGTCATATCAGAAAACATGTGTAGTTTTGCAACGTCCTTCCGGATTGACCGCTATTGCTTCTACAAAATCTGATAACGGAATCCTAAAGTAAACCATTTAAATTCAAACAGTCGTGAAAGAGAAGACTTACAGTTATGACGAAGCCTTTGAGGCTGCCCTTCAATATTTCAACGGAGATGAGTTGGCCGCAAGAGTGTGGGTGAACAAATACTCCATGAAAGACTCATACGGCCATATTTATGAAGTATCGCCCGAAGACATGCACTGGCGTATCGCGAACGAAATCGCCCGCATCGAAAACAAATATGAGAATCCGCTCAAGGCAGAAGAAATATTCGGACTTCTTGATCACTTCAAATACATCATCCCGGCAGGCAGTCCCATGACCGGAATCGGCAACAACCACCAAATCGCATCGCTCTCCAACTGCTTCGTCATCGGTCTGGACGGACAAGCCGACTCATACGGCGGCATCATCCGCATCGACGAAGAACAGGTGCAACTGATGAAACGGCGCGGCGGCGTAGGCCATGACCTGTCGCACATCCGCCCGAAAGGCTCGCCCGTGAAAAATTCGGCCCTGACTTCTACCGGCCTCGTCCCTTTCATGGAACGATACAGCAACTCGACGCGCGAGGTGGCACAAGACGGACGGCGGGGCGCACTGATGTTGTCCGTCAGCATCAAGCACCCGGACTCCGAATCGTTCATCGATGCCAAAATGACGGAAGGCAAAGTCACGGGAGCGAACGTATCCGTCAAGATCGACGATGAATTCATGCACGCTGCCATTGAAGGAAAATCCTACACGCAGCAATACCCCATCGACAGTTCTTCTCCCATGGTGGCCAAGGACATCAACGCACAGGATTTGTGGAAGAAAATCGTGCATAACGCATGGAAAAGCGCCGAACCCGGCGTCTTGTTCTGGGACACGATCCTGCGTGAATCCGTGCCCGACTGCTATGCCGATCTTGGTTTCCGCACCGTGAGCACGAACCCCTGCGGCGAGATACCGCTTTGCCCGTATGACAGTTGCCGCCTGTTGGCCATCAACCTTTACGCTTACGTGGTCAACCCGTTCACGCCGGAAGCCTATTTCGATTTCGATTTGTTCAAGAAACATGTGCAACTGGCCCAACGGTTGATGGACGACATCATCGACCTGGAACTGGAAAAGATTGAAATGATTCTCCAAAAAGTAGACGCCGACCCGGAATCCGAGGAAGTAAAGGGCACGGAACGTCATTTGTGGGAAAAGATATACAAGAAAAGCGGACAGGGACGGCGTACAGGCGTAGGCATCACGGCAGAAGGTGACATGTTGGCCGCACTCGGCCTCCGTTACGGCACGCAAGAAGCCACGGACTTTGCCGTGGAAGTACACAAGACCGTGGCCCTGCAGGCATACCGTTCATCGGTACAGATGGCCAAAGAACGCGGGGCATTTGAAATCTTCGACGCCGAACGCGAAAAGAACAACCCGTTCATCAACCGCTTGCGCGAGGCAGACCCGGAACTGTACGAAAACATGGTAAAATACGGACGACGCAACATCGCTTGCCTCACCATCGCCCCGACGGGGACGACCAGTCTCATGACACAGACCACATCTGGGATTGAACCGGTATTCCTGCCCGTGTACAAACGCCGGCGCAAGGTCAACCCGAACGACCCGGAAGTACATATCGACTTCATCGACGAGACGGGCGATGCCTTCGAGGAATACATCGTCTATCACCATAAGTTCCTCACGTGGATGAAAATCAACGGATACGACACGGAAAAACGTTACACGCAAGAGGAAATCGACGAATTGGTGGCACGTTCTCCTTATTATAAGGCCACGGCCAACGACGTGGACTGGCTGATGAAAGTCAAAATGCAGGGAGCCATCCAGAAGTGGGTGGACCACAGTATCAGCGTGACGGTCAACCTGCCGAACAATGTGGACGAAGAACTGGTCAACCAACTCTATGTGGAGGCTTGGCGTTCGGGATGCAAGGGTTGTACCATCTATCGCGACGGTTCGCGTTCGGGCGTGATGATTTCCGTGAAGAACGAGAAAAAACAGCCGGAACTTCCCTGCAAAAGTCCCGAAGTGACGGAAAAACGTCCGCAAGTATTGGAATGCGACGTGGTACGCTTCCAGAACAACAAAGAAAAATGGGTAGCTTTCGTCGGACTGTTGAACGGCTATCCCTACGAAATCTTCACGGGTATTCAGGATGACGACGAGGGAATCGTCCTTCCGAAAAGCGTCATGAAAGGACGCATCATCAAGAACGTGGACGAAGACGGCAACAAACGTTACGACTTCCAGTTCGAAAACAAGAAGGGATACAAGACCACCGTGGAAGGACTTTCCGAGAAGTTCAACAAGGAATATTGGAACTATGCCAAGCTGATTTCCGGTGTGCTGCGTTACCGCATGCCGCTCGAACACGTCATCAAGCTTGTCGGCTCGCTGCAGTTGGAAAGCGAAAGCATCAACACGTGGAAAAACGGTGTGGAACGTGCCCTGAAGAAATACATCACGGACGGCACGGAAGCCAAAGGCATGAAATGCCCGAACTGCGGTCACGAATCGTTGGTATATCAAGAAGGATGCCTCATCTGTAAGCACTGCGGCGCCTCCAGATGCGGATAGGCTCTATGAAAGTGAAGAACAGCCGCATCCTGCTGCCCCGCGTACGTTTCTATGCCCACCATGGCGTGGATCCGCAAGAACAACTGACAGGCGCTTACTTCCACGTCGGGATGGAAGCCGACACGGATTTCAACGAGGCCATGCAGACCGACCGGTTGGAGGGCACAGTGAGCTATGCCGACTTATACGAAAGCATCAAAGCGGAAATGGACATCCCTTCAAAGTTGTTGGAACACGTGGCGGGGCGGATTCTTCAAAGGCTCTTCGACAACTTCCCTTCCATCAGCCACATCCACCTGACCCTGACCAAGGAAAATCCGCCGATGGGGGCCGATTGCCGCGAAGCCGGGGTGGAAATCGAAGCGGAAAGATAAGGACCCGGACATCGGTATGAACTGTTTTTAGACAGAATATCTATATTTTAGACATAAGAACAAAAGAACATATTTTCAAGTCTTAAAAGGCTTTTTGTTCTTATGTTCTTTTGTCCAAATATCATTTTGTCAAATTGTCACTTCAGCCTCCTCAGAATCGCATATTCCGGACATGCAGGCACACATGGAGAAAAGAAACGATTCTCACGCATTTGCAGAAACCCTTTGTGCCCCCCTGCCACAACTTTTGCTTACTTCTTGCACAAGAATGAGGCATACAACGCGCAAACAAGCGAAAAGCACGTAAGCCCCAAAGAAGCTCCACCTCTCATTGTGCCATCCTGATTTCGACAACTTCCGACCTCCAAATAGAGAAAAAGAGGGCGATTTACGTACTTCCCTACACCGGTTTCTACCTGTCGGCGCGCCATCGGGCAGATGTTTTTTCCACATCCTGCGGAGAAAAAAAACGTTTTTTCAGCCGAACGAAAAATCATTCAGCTGAGATTGATTCTTAAAATCTGTCAACAAGATTTAAAAGCATCCCGAAACTGTAAAAAAACATAAAGGAAACGAAGTGAAAATTGTCTGAATGGTGTTTTTTACAATCATTCGTTCCCTCTCTAAACAAGCTATTACCTTTCTTTTTGTTCCATAAACCCGCATTTTCGTATCATTTATTTCAAACAGGCTTTTCAGCAACTTCCTGAAAAGTCTCCATACATACCGAGTTCCGATATTGCATTTTTTTAAGAGTATTTTTCCACACTTATTCTTCCATCCCACAAGAAAATTTTGTAATTTAGCGGGCAATAACATGAAACAGACACAAAAGGACAAATTCACATAATAAATTATCACCAAAACAATGGAAAACATAGGTTTAGCATTACAACTCATGGTGGTGGGCATGGTTACGGTGTTCATCATCCTCATGATTGTCATCCAGTTGGGCAAATGGCTGATTCAGATAGTCAACAAAGTAGCCCCCGAAGAAACGGTGGCTCCGAAACGGAAGCCCGCACCCGGTACGGCCACGGCCATCGATGCCCAGACACTGGCCGTCATCCGGGAGGCCGTCAGCCAAATCACCGGAGGCAAAGGAAGCGTGAGCAAGGTAGAACGCCTGTAAGCACAAACAGTCATCGAAATCTAAAAGAAAAAACATACAATGGAAAAAAGAGAAGTAAAATTCAGCTTAGTGTTCCGCGACATGTGGCAAAGCGCCGGAAAATACGTGCCGCGCGTGGACCAGTTGGTGAAAGTGGCTCCCGCCATCATCCGGATGGGATGTTTCGACCGTGTGGAAACCAACGGGGGCGGTTTTGAACAGGTAAACCTGCTTTTCGGAGAAAACCCGAACAACGCCGTACGCCAATGGACGAAACCGTTCCACGAAGCGGGCATCCAGACCCACATGCTCGACCGCGCACTGAACGGCCTGCGCATGAGTCCCGTGCCGGCCGACGTGCGCCGCCTGTTTTATAAAGTCAAGAAAGCGCAGGGCACGGACATCACCCGTACGTTTTGCGGGCTGAACGACATCCGCAACATCGCACCCAGCATCCGCTACGCCAAGGAAGCCGGCATGATTTCGCAGTGCAGCCTTTGCATCACCCACTCGCCCATACACACGGTGGAATATTACGTGAAGATGGCCCAACAACTCATTGACTTGGGATGCGACGAAATCTGCCTCAAGGACATGGCGGGCATCGGCCGCCCCGAAACCCTCGGTAAAATATGTGCGGGCATCAAGGCTTACAAGAAAGACATCATCGTGCAATACCATTCCCATGCGGGACCGGGCTTTAACATGGCTTCCATCCTCGAAGTATGCAAGAACGGATGCGACTATGTGGATACAGCCGTAGCCCCGTTGGCATGGGGTACGGGGCACGCCGACATCCTGGCCGTACAGGCCATGCTAAAGGACGCAGGTTTCAAAGTGAAAGAAATCAATATGGCGGCCTACATGGAGGTACGCTCGCAGATACAGGAAATGATGGACGACTTCCTCGGATTATACTGCAATCCGCTCAACCGTATCAACAACTCCCTGCTCATCGCCCCGGGACTGCCGGGCGGCATGATGGGTTCGCTCATGGCCGATCTGGAGACCAACTTGGAGTCGCTCAACAAATGGAAGGCCAAACATGGGCAAGCCGAACTGACGCAGGACGAATTACTCGTCAAGCTGTTCGACGAAGTAGCCTACATCTGGCCCAAGGTGGGGTATCCCTGCCTCGTGACCCCGTTTAGCCAATATGTGAAAAACCTGGCCCTGATGAACGTCATCCAAATGGAGAAAGGCAAAGAACGTTGGAGCATGATTGCCGATGACATCTGGGACATGATTTTGGGCAAGGCCGGACGCCTGCCGGGCGAAGTGGCTCCGGAACTGAAGGCACTGGCCGAAGCGCAAGGACGGAAGTTCTCCGACACCGACCCGCAAGCCAACTATCCGGACGAACTGGACAAATACCGCCAGATGATGGCCGAAAAAGGATGGGACACTGGACAAGACGACGAGGAACTCTTCGAGTATGCCATGCACCCGTCGCAGTATGAGGCTTACAAGAGCGGCAAGGCCAAACAGGACTTCCTGGCCGACCTGCAAAAGAGACGCGAGGCTGCCGCCGCACCGGCCGGCGCAGGAAGCGCACCGGCACAGCCTTCTACCGTTACCGTTACCGTGAACGGACAATCTTACAAAGTGGACATCGCCTACGGAGAACAAGCCGCACCGGCACAGACATCAGCCGCACCGACGGCACAACCCGCCGCAGCCACAGGCGAAGGCGAAGACATCCCGGCTCCGTTGGAAGGTAAATTCTACCACGTGAAAAACACGGAAGAAACACCAAAGCAACCGGGCGACCGCGTAAAAGCGGGCGACATCCTGGGTTACATCGAGGCCATGAAGACCTATAATGCCATCCGCGCCGAATTCGACGGTACCATCACGGCCATTTTGGTCAACTCCGGCGATGCCGTGGAAGAAGATGACGTAATCATGAAAATAGCCAAGCAGTAAATTATGGAACAGTTAACAGATATATTCAACAAGCTATACCAGATGACGGCTTTCAGCAACATCATTGCCGACCCGTCATTCCTCATCATGTATGCGCTGGCTTTCGTCCTGCTCTACTTGGGTATAGTGAAAAAGTACGAACCGCTGTTGCTCGTGCCCATTGCGTTCGGGGTGTTGTTGGCCAACTTCCCGGGCGGCGAGATGGGGGTCATACAAGCGGACTCGCAAGGGATGGTCACACTGGCCAACGGCAGCAAAGCCAACATCTGGGAAATGCCGTTGCACGACATCGCCCATGAATTCGGCCTGATGAACTTCCTTTATTACATGCTCATCAAGACAGGTTTCCTTCCACCCGTCATCTTCATGGGAGTGGGCGCCCTGACAGACTTCGGTCCGATGCTGCGCAACTTGCGCCTGTCCATCTTCGGGGCCGCCGCCCAATTCGGCATCTTTGCCGTGCTGTTGGTAGCCATCCTGATGGGCTTCACGCCGAAAGAGGCCGCCTCACTCGGTATCATCGGTGGTGCCGACGGCCCGACGGCCATCTTCACGACCATCAAACTGGCCCCACACTTGCTCGGTCCTATCGCCATTGCAGCCTATTCCTACATGGCACTTGTGCCGGTCATCATCCCGTTGGTGGTGAAACTGACCTGCACGAAGAAGGAACTGATGATTAACATGAAGGAACAAGAAAAACTGCATCCGTCTACCACGGAAATCAAAAACCTGCGTGTACTGAAAATCATCTTCCCTATTGCCGTCACGACAGTAGTAGCCCTGTTCGTCCCCACGGCAGTACCCCTCATCGGCATGCTGATGTTCGGTAACTTGCTGAAAGAAATCGGTGCCGACACTTCGCGCCTGTTCGATGCGGCTTCCAACTCCATCATGAACGCGGCCACCATCTTCTTAGGATTATGCGTGGGCGGAACGATGACAGTGGATGCGTTCCTCAACATGCAGACGATAGGCATCGTCATCGGTGGATTCCTCGCCTTTGCGTTGTCCATTGCTTCCGGCATCGTCATGGTGAAGATATTCAACCTGTTCAGCAAGAAGAAAATCAATCCGCTCATCGGTGCCACCGGGCTGAGTGCCGTACCCATGGCCAGTCGTGTCTGCAACGAAATCGCCACCAAATATGATGTGAAAAACCATGTGTTGAACT
>ULXR01032186.1_pt1 | contig 28057 bp, 16 predicted proteins | sample 1961511 | NCBI WGS metagenome assembly ULXR01 (sample SAMEA4835844, study PRJEB28245) | human gut metagenome | biome: gut microbiome; material: fecal sample | place: Denmark | collected 2008 | reverse complement strand
CCGCCGGGGGTTGTGGTTTTTGTGCTGTAACATTTTTGGCCTTATTTTTCCGGTTTGTTTACCCGCTTGAAATATTGGCGGTACTGCTGGGGCGAAAGCCCTGTGGCATCTTTGAACACCCGCCGGAAATGCGCGCTTGTCATAAAGCCTGTCTTTTCCGCCACGCCGGAAATGCTTTCGTTGGTCTTTTCGATCATGTTCTGCGCCGCTTTGATGCGTACGCCGTTGATGTATTCGATCAGGCTCAGGTTGATGGTCTTTTTGAACAGACGGCTGAGGTAATACGGGCTGATGTAAAACTGGTTGGCAATGCTTGTCAGGGTCAGCTTCTCGGCGTAATGCTCCGCAATATAGCCTTGGATCTGGCTGACGATGCGGTTGGTCACCCGGCCGCTGTCGCCCCCCAGCTCATGCTGGTTTTCGCACATCTTTTTCAGCTGCAACAGCAGCGTGGCCAGCAGCATTTTGCGGGTCACAGCGCTTTCGGGGTTGTTTTCGTCCTGCATCTGGATCAGCTGCTGCAGGATGGCGTAGATATAGTTCTGCTGCTTAACCGTGATGTTGCTCAGCAGGTGGTTGTTCTCCTCGCTCATAAAGCTGAACAGGTCAATCTCCGGGAAAGCCCCGCTGATCTCCTGCAGATACTCGCGGCTGAAATTGCACACAATGCGGCTGGTGGGGCCATCCCCTACCGAACCAGTCTTGTGGATCTGGTTTTCCCCAATCAGGATCACATTGCCTGCATTGACGATATAGGCGGAATCCTCAATAAAATAGCGCCGCGCGCCTTCCACTTCATAATACAGTTCATATTTGTGATGTGTGTGGAAACTTCCCATATCGTAGCTATGCTCGCGGTCGATCATATCGATATAAAAGTCCACATGGGGGGAATAGGTATATTCCTTGACCATCCTGTTCAAACCTCCCGCCACGCCCCGCCCAAGCATTTTTGCCAGTTTTAGGGCAGAACGCGCTTCAATTTTGTTGATTTATTTCATATTAACACATTTCTTGTTGAATTTCAAAACTTTTTTCATTTTTTATGGAGGAAATTATCGTATGAAACTCGCTCTCGTTCGTGCCTGCACCCGCAGCGCCTGTTTTGAGCTGCAAAACAACACCTGCTATACCGCCCCTGCCCCGTTCCGGGTTCAGCTGAACGGCCAGACTGTGCTGGAAGCCTGCTGCACCAACGTGTTCAGCGTGTTCAGCCTGGAACCCGGCAAAACCTACCACCTGGAAGTGCTTGCCACTGATGGCGATACCGGTACACTGGACTTTGCTACCGCGGCGGAAAGCTTTTTTGTAGATGCTTCCCGCTATGGCCTGGTGAATGACGGCGTGACCGACAACACCGCCTTTTTGCAGGCTGCGCTTTCCACCTGCCCGCCGGGCGGCACGGTGTATGTGCCCGCCGGTACTTACCGCACCCAGAGCCTGTTTTTGTGCAGCAACACCACCCTGTACCTGGAAAAAGGCTGCACCCTGCTGGGCGGCACCGACCGCCGCGAATATCCCATCCTGCCCGGTGTGCTGCCCTGCGCCGATGAACAGCACGAAGCCTATCTCGGCGGCTGGGAGGGAAACCCGCTGGACTGCTTTGCCGGTTTGATCAATGTCATCAATGCCGAAAATGTGACCATCACCGGCGAAGGCTGCATCAACGCCAACGCCGACAACGGCGACTGGTACCAGCACATCAAGGTAAAACTTATCGCCTGGCGGCCGCGGCTCTTCTTTACCAGCAAAGCCAAGAATGTGACCCTGCACGGTGTGGAGGTGTGCAACAGCTTCTCCTGGACCATCCACCCCACCTACTCGGACGGGGTGAACATCCTGCAGCTGCAGATTCACAACCGTGCCGACAGCCCCAACACCGACGGCATTGACCCCGAAAGCTGCAAGAATGTGAACATCATCGGTGATTCCATCCATGTTGGCGATGACTGCATCGCCCTCAAGTCCGGCAAACTCTTCCTTGGCACTGTGATGCATACCCCCTGCGAGAATGTGACCATCCGCAACTGCAACCTGAGCCGCGGCCATGGCGGCCTGGTTATTGGCAGCGAGATGAGCGGCGGCGTGAAAAATGTGGTGATGACCCAGTGCCTGATGGACCACACCGACCGCGGCCTGCGCATCAAGACCCGCCGCGGTCGCGGCAAGAACGCCGTGATCGACGGGCTGGTGTTCCGCAACGTGGAAATGCGCCATGTGCTGACCCCATTCGTCATCAACATGTTCTACTTCTGTGACCCGGACGGCAAGAGCGACTATGTGCAGAGCCATGAACCCCTGCCGCTGGACGATGCTACCCCCCGCCTGGGCAGCCTGACGATGGAAAATATCACCGCCACCGACGCCGAGTATGCAGGCTGCTGGTTCAGCGGTCTGCCGGAGCAGCCAGTTGAAAAAGTGGAGATGAACAATGTCAGCATCTCCTTTGCCGAAAACGCCGGGGCTGGCCACGCCGCCATGATGTGCGGTGCCGCCGAATGCAGCAAGCTGGCGATCTGGGCCGAAAACGTGAAGGAGATTCACTTCCACAATGTCAAACTGGAAGGCTATGCAGGCGAACGCCTGAACTTTATCAACGTTGGCAGCTTTAAGGAGGATTAAGCCATGACCCATGAAGAGATTTTGACCACCCTGGGCAATTATGTGGATTATCTGATTGCCGGCAGCTCTGCCGAAGCCCCACTGTGGAACATTGAAAAGGTGCGCAGCGGCAAGCCCAATAAATGGAACTATGTGGACGGCTGCATGATCACCGCCTGCCTGAGCCTGTACAAGACCACCGGGGATGAAAAGTTCCTGAAGTTCTCCCGCGATTTTGTAGACTACTTTGTCAAGGATGGCGGCGAGATCTACACCTTTGACGCCAACGAGCATAACCTGGACAACATCAACCAGGGCAAAAACCTGTTTTTCCTGGTTGATTTGACCGGCGAACAGCGCTACCGGGATGCCATCAACACCATCCGCGCCCAGCTGGACACCCAGCCCCGCACCAAGGATGGCAATTTCTGGCACAAAGCCATCTACCCGTGGCAGGTTTGGCTGGACGGCACCTATATGGCGCAGCCATTCTACATGGAATACGAGACCCGCTACAACGGCATGAAGGGCTGCCAGGACAGTTATAAGCAGTTCATGAACATCAAAAAGTACATGCGAGACCCCAAAACCGGCCTGTACTACCACGGCTATGATGAAAGCCGCCAGATGTACTGGGCCGATCCTGTAACCGGCTGCAGCGCAAACTTCTGGCTGCGCGCCATGGGCTGGTTCCTGGTTGCCATGGTGGATGTTCTGGAGCGCATGGACGAGCAGATGTATTACGAATACCGCGCCATCATGGCTATGTTCAAGGAAGCAGTGGAGGCCATGATCCAGTTCCAGGATGCCGAGACCGGCATGTTCTGGCAGGTCATTGATAAAGCCGGCGTACCGGGCAACTATCTGGAAACCTCCGGCAGCTCCCTGTTCGCTTACGCCGTGCTCAAAGGCGTGCGGCTGGGCTACCTGCCCAAGCGGTTCCGCGCTTACGGCGAAAAGGCATTCTATGGCACCTGTGACAAATACCTGGGCGTGAACGATAAGGGCGAGCTGCAACTGTCCGGCATCTGCCTGGTAGCCGGTTTGGGCGGCGCCACCCGCCGCGATGGCAGCCTGGAATACTATTTCAGCGAGCCAGTTGTGGAAAACGACGCCAAGGGCGTCGCCCCCCTGCTGCTGGCCTATACCGAAATGATCATCCAGTAAGGAGGTTCCGCTGTTATGGCCATATTTACCGTTGGTGCCCGCCTGCATGATTACGGTAAGGGCACGCCCGATGAGCTGTTTGGCAAGGTTTCCGCAGACGGGTTTGCCTGCGTGCAGCTGGCCTACAAAAAATGCGTGCCCGGCGTTGCCAGCTATGCGGACGTTACCCCGCAGCTGGTGCAGAGCACGCTGGAAGCACAAAAGAAGCACAACATCGCTGTTGCCGTGCTGGGCACCTATGTGGAGCTTGCCATCGCGGACGAAGTGCAGCGCAGCGCCAACGCAGCGGATTTCAAAAGCCAGCTGGCCGTGTGCAAGGCGCTGAACGCGGGCTGCATTGGCACCGAGACCACCGGCATGCACAAGCAGCCCGCCGGCACCACCCGCGAGCAAGCCCAATATATGCTCTGCAAAAGCCTGGAAACCATTCTGCCGGAAGCTGAGCGCCTTGGCGTGACCGTTGCCATTGAGCCCGTTGTTGGCGACAGCACCAACACCCCGCAGGCAGCGCGGCACATCCTGGATATGATGCAAAGCCCCGCGCTGGGGGTCATCCTGGACATGAGCAACCTGGTCAGCTTTGAGGGCAAGGACAACCAGCAGCCCCTGTGGGACGCCATGGGCGAGCTGCTTGGGGACAAAATCAAGGCCGTACACTTTAAGGGCAAGGACTTTGCGCCGGACGGCACCATGCTGCACACCAGCCTGGAAGATTCCTGCACCAACTACGCCGGTGCCTTTGCCATGCTGCGCACCCTGCCGCAGCCGTTGCCCGTTCTGCGCGAGGAAGCCGTGCCCGCCCGCGCTGCCAGCGATATTGCTTTTATCAAACAGTTTTTCTAAGGTGTAATGCCGCTTCTTTTTGCCCCACCGGACCGGAGTATTTGCACTGATACCATGGAAGCCTTTTTGTGAAAGGAACCGATTCAATATGGAACGCAAGCTTGTAACCGTTGCCGTGGATGGCAGCGCTGAATTTACCACCCTGACCACCGCTGCTGCCGCGCAGGACCCCGCCCAGTCGCTTCACTTTGTGCTGGGGGCCGGGACCTATTATGAACGCCCGTTTTTGGAACTGGCGGATTACATCATCACCGGTGCCGGGATGGGGCAGACCGTGATCTCCGCCGGGGCCGCCGGGCGCGACCCCTGGCCCGGCGAGGAGCGCACCGGTACCTTTCGCAGCCAGACGCTTTTCCTTGGCGGCGGCAGCGCCCGGCTGGAGCACCTGACCGTGGAAAACACTGCCGGTGATGGTGCGGACCGCGGCCAGGCGCTGGCGGTATATGCCGATGCCAGCCGTGTGTGCATGGTGGATGTTTCCCTGCACGGCAACCAGGATACGCTCTTCACCGCTCCCCTGCCGCTGGCCGTGCGCCAGAAAAACGGCTTCCGCGGTCCGCGGGAGAACACGCCCCGGCTGGACACCAAACAATACTACCGTGACTGCGAGATTTCCGGCAACATTGATTTCATTTTCGGCGGGGCCAACGCGGTGTTTGACCATTGCCGCATTGTGCCCGTTGCCCACCGCGGCGTTACCAGTTATATTGCCGCCGCCAGCACGCCGCAGGGCAAGCCGGGCTACCTGTTTGCCGACTGCACTGTGCAGGGCAACAGCCCCGCAGGCAGTGTCTATCTGGGCCGCCCGTGGCGGCAGTATGCCCGCGTGTACTGGCTGGACTGTGATTTAAGCGATGAGATCATCCCCCTTGGGTGGGACAACTGGTCCGACCCCGCCAACGAGGAAACCGTTCACTTTGGCGAGTACGGCTCCAAAGGCCCCGGTGCCCCCAAAGCAAGCCCCGCCCGCGCCGGTTACGCCGCCCTGAATGATGAAGCCTCCGCCCAGGAAATGCGCGCCATGCTGGCTGAATTCCGGGCCGACTTCGGTGCAGAAGCGTAACACGCTCTTTGCGGAGCCGCCAATTATAACATTCCACCTCCTCCTAAGGCAACACCGCACAACGAATGATTTTATGTTTCTCCGCGGCGGGGTGAGAGCATCCCGCCCTACTGGTATTTTAGAAGGTTAGCCGCGCAGAATAAAATGTTCTGTAAGGAATGGTCTTGACCGTTCCGGGGCCTTGTCCAAATCTGGCATAATGAGATTTGTGATCGGGCCCGTCCGGCGGCCAGAGGGCTGGCCGCCCCACTTTCCCCTACCGCCCTGCTACCCACACTCAGGATATAACAACAGCCCCGGCTCTGCAAACGCAGAACCGGGGCTGTAATACTTCTTAAATGATACCTATGTACCTTATTTACCGCCCATGAAAGCCGGCAGAGGCTTGTCCTCTTTGAGCCACTGGTGGTATTCGGCGGTGGCGGCAAATTCCACGTCACCGGCGGAGTTCAGCGCAGTCTCAACGGAGTCCTGAATAACGCCAATGATGAAGCCAACGCCGACGACCTGCATGGCAATATCATTGGAAATGCCAAACAGCGAGCAGGCCATGGGGATGAGCAGCAGCGAACCGCCCGCAACACCGGAAGCGCCGCATGCGCCCAAAGCCGACATGATGGACAGCAGGATGGCGGCAGGCACGGAGACCTGCATGCCCAGCGTGTTGGCGGCAGCCAGCGTCATGATGGTGATGGTAATGGCAGCGCCGTCCATATTGATGGTTGCGCCCAGCGGGATGGAGACGGAGTAAATATCCTTATCCAGGCCCAGCTTTTCGCACAGAGACATGTTGACCGGGATGTTGGCGGCGGAGCTGCGGGTGAAGAAAGCGGTCAGGCCGCTTTCACGCAGGCAGCGGAACACCAGTGGGTAGGGGTTGCGGTGCAGGTAGATAAAGATGATGAACGGGTTGATCACCAGCGCCATCAGCAGCATGGTGCCCACCAGCAGCAGTAACAGGCGCCCATACTGGGTAAAGATGGACAGGCCGTTGTCCGACACGTTGGTAAACACCAGGCCCATAATGCCAAACGGCGCCAGGTTGATGATCCACCGCACAATGGTAGAAATTGCATCCGCCGTGTTGGCCATAAAGTTCTTGGTGGTATCGCTGCCCAGCTTTTTCATGGCAAGGCCGAACAGGCAGGCCCACATCAGGATGCCGATATAGTTGCCGTTCATGATGGAAGCAACCGGGTTAGAAACAATGTTGGAAAGCAGGGTGTGCATCACATCACCCAGGCCCTGGGGCACCACATCCGCCGTGGCAGCTTCCGCCAGAACCAGCGTCTGCGGGAACAGCTTGCTGGTCACAACGCTGAGCGCAGCCGCCACAAAGGTGGTGAGCATGTACAGCCAGACCACCGTACCAAAGCGGCGGTCCAGCTTGGAGGAGCCCTGCGCCAGTGCACTGGCAACAATAACAAACACCAGCACCGGTGCAACGCCTTTCAGCGCGCCGACAAACAGGTTGCCGAATTCTTCGATCCATGCAGCACCGGGGCAGATCAAAGCCAGCACCGAACCGACCACCAGGCCGATTGCAATGCGCAGGATCAGGCTGGTGGAGTTGTACTTGGCAGCCAGCGTTTTGGCCGCTTTTGTGAGTTGATTCATAACGATTCCTCTTCCCTATTTTAATTGGGTTTGGCAGATGTTCCGCACCTGCCCATTCCGTCGCCGCCCGCACAAACGGTTTCGCGGAATGTTTTCCATTATACCGCAATCGTTCAAGATTGCAAGAGGCGGACAGGTGTGCCCTGTGGAAAAACAATCTATTTTTATCGTTGATACGAAGTAAAAAATATTTAAAAAATGTTTTTGTGGACAATATATCTGTGTTCCGTCCGTGGACATTTCGTTGTATGAAAGAGGGCAGCATACGAATACACTGCCCTTTTATCTTGCTTTATTGGGAACACGGTTTAGAGCCAGATTCAGGGCCACAGGGAAACGCAGGCATATGGAAATTCGCCTGACAGCTTGTGGTAAACCTTCATATGGCCTTTTTTCCTCACTGATACCGGAGCGGTAATCATCTCTCTGCTTTTGGCAGGGCAATAAACAACTTAAAAGCCAAGACAAAGAAAAAGAGCCTCAAGCCAAAGCTTGAAGCTCTTTGTGTCGACGTGACAAAAAAGATGGAAAGCCTGAAAACAAACTGAAAACTGTCGGAAAAATCAAAAAATCCCCGCAGCCAACGGAAAATTGGCTACAGGGAAATTGAAAACATTCTGAAAACAGCAGGATTTATTCTGTTTTTTCTCAAAAAAATTGCCCTCTCCCCTGCCGCAATTCAGAATTTTGCGGGAAGATGAGGCAATAAAAATCTCCAACAGTCTGAAAACCGCTGGACATCTTTATAAAAAGCAACTCGAAAATCGGCTGTCGAAGCCACCAATTTTCAACGATGCAGCAAAGAAAAAAGTCTGTGACATTTTTTTGTCACGGGCTTTTGGTGCGGATGAAGGGATTTGAACCAATGCCGCGCGGTAGGTTGCAAAAAATCAGTGTTCAGAAAACCGCATAACTAAAGGCTTTTCCGGCTTTTGCGTTCTGCTGTGGGAGCGGCGCAAAGTGCGGTAAAAAGTGCGGTATAACCACGGGCACAAAATGCGGTAAAAGTGCGGTATTGACAACACAGAAAAAGAACTGTATTATAATTTTAGGGTTGTTCCTCTGCCCATTCTGGCGGGGGGCCAACGGCCCTGTGAGGCTCCCCTCCGCCCTTTCTGGTGGGGGTGGTAAAGCCTCTTTTTTTATGCATTTTTCAGCACTTGCAGGAACACGCCGTTCACGACCTGGGCGGTGTGGGCGGCGTCACCGGTTAGGGTGTGGGAATAAATGCCGAATTCACGATGACCCCGACCCGTACGACATCGTGGAAGCTGTCAACGACCTGACCAAAGCAGTCGAAGCTGTACAGAAGTCCATTATCTGGACGCGAAAGGCGCGTACCTGTACGGGGTGCGGTAAACGCTGCGGTACAGCAAAAAGAAAGCACTTAAAAACTTACGTTCTTAAGTGCTTTTCTTTGGTGCGGATGAAGGGATTTGAACCCACACTCTTTTAATGGAACTAGAACCTGAATCTAGCGCGTCTGCCAGTTCCGCCACATCCGCTTATTTTGTTTGGCCGCCTCACCGGCGACGAATATTATTATAACCAAGTATTCCCCTTTTGTCAACACTTTTTGAAAGTTTTTTTATTATTTTATGCCTTTTTAGTTTCGTCAAAATACAGTTCGTTTCATCGTCATTTATTTCCCATATCTTACAAAGTTTTTCCTGTTTTTGTTTCCCGAACTCCCCTTTTTCATCCGAAATTCCTCTTTCCAAAAGAAAAACACAAAATTTCCTTTGTGATTTTTTCAAAAAAGAGTAGCGGTATTTTTCTTTTTCCCGTAAAAGGTTGACTTTTTATAAGGCTGCGGAACGGTCAATCCCGTCCCCTACAGCATTTTTTCAGCATGTGGCTAATGATACAGTGCCCTATCGTACTTTTCATCCGCGGATGGATTTCAAAGTTTTATTTTAGGCAACACCGCACAATTCCCGCCTGACGGCTTAAGCACCGCTCCGGCGGCTGCGGCACGGCATCTGCGTTGTCAAAATGCTCGATAAGACATCCAGTATTATCTGCGCTTTTGCTTAGCATCTGTCGCACCTCGCTCGCCGTATCGGCACTTAGAATTATGCGGTGTTGCCTTTACAACTTCACAAGTATCTCCCCCGCACCGGAATCCGATTGCCCTTCTTCCCTATTCCCCAACCGCGCGTACCGTTCATCTTCATCCGCTCCCCCACCCCAAAACAAAAGGCATGTGCCCCCTTATCTCTATCATAAGGTGGGCACATGCCGTTACATTATCATGATTTTATCACGCCAAAGTCATCAGGCAATGCAGCCATCGGCAAAGCTGTTGCGCTTGGCTTTCTCTTTCTGCTGGTTGCGCTTGGCGATGATTTCTTTGCTCAGGCCAATACGGTTGGTCTTGAAGTGGAAGAACGGGCGTTCCGGTACGGTGAAAATCTCCACCGGACGCATGTAACGTTCCGGCAGGCAGGCATTGATCTTATCGCGCACATCGTCCAAGGTGTAGCCATCTTTGAGCTGGACGTACAGGTACGGCAGGAAGCAGCCCTCGTGCTCATCATCCGGCACGATAACAAAGAACTCGTCCTTGATGCCCTTGATTTCGGCATCGGCCACGATGTTCTCCAGCGGCTGCACCATCAGGTCGCCGCCGCCAAAGCGCGGGGATGCGCCGCGGGTCATCGTGTAGAGCACACCGTCCTCGGTCATATAGCCGATATCGCCGGTGTGCAGCCAGGTCTTGCCGTCTGCGTGGACCTGCAGTGCCTTGGCGGTTGCTTCGGGGCGGTCATAGCCCAGCATCACGCCGGGGCCCGCCAAGCAGATCTCACCGGGGGTATTGTAGGTCAGCTCTTCCTGGGTGCCGGGCTTGAAGATGCTGATGACGCTGTGGATCATCGGCACACCAACGTTGCCGTCACGCACCGGGAACGGAGCCATGGGCAGAGTGGCGTTGGAGCCGGCCTCGCTGCTGCCGTAGCCGACAGTAAAGCGCAGGTTGCAGTTATGCTGCTTGAGGAACTCCTCAACATTGCGCAGCTGCTTGTTGTTGAATGCCTCGCAGCCGGCGCCGATGGCCAGCATGTGGGACATATCATAGTCAGCCGGAAGACGCTTGCTGCGGCGGATAACCTCCACAAACATGGGGATCAGGGGCCAGTTGTTGGGGCGGTAGCGCATCATTTCCAGGTCAACATCGTACACATCCACAAACGGATCCAGAATGAGCAGCATACCGCCGGCCAGGGGCAGCAGCATCATGGAAACCACAACAGCGATCAGAGCCGGGGGCAGGATGGTCAGCAGCCAGGTGGGGCGGAATTTATCCGAAGCGCCATAAAAGTTCATCTGGGCCAGCACGCCGATGATGCTGTGTGCAGAATGGATGACCTGCTTGGAAGGGCCGGTGGAACCGCTGGTGTAGGCGCGCAGCAGCGGGCGGTCAATGTTGACAGGAGCGGGCACAAAGCCGCGAAAACGCTGGCCCATGTTACAGAAATCAGCCCACATCATGGTATCAGAGCCACGGGCGGGAACATCCGGATACAGGGCATCCAGGGAATGCTGCAGGTAAACCGGCATAGCGGCGCGGTCGCCGCTTTCCAGAGCGGGAACGATAACATAGGTATTCACGTTGGTCTGCTCACGGTAGGCTTCGATTTCGGCCTTGGAGAAGAAGTCGTGAACAAAAATCACCTTGGCATTGGCTTTCTGAACAGCTTCAATGTTTTCTTCCAGGGTGTTGTCACGGCACAGCAGCGAAGCACCGATGCGCTCGGCTGCCAGCAGCAGATAAATGAATTCCGGCACAGAACGCAGGAACACGGGGATCTGGTCCCCCTGCTTGACGCCAAGCACCTGCAGAGCGCGGGCGGTGGCGTCCACCTTACGGAACACGGTACCCCAGGTGATATCCACGCCATAGTAGTGCATGGCAACCACGTTAGGGTCTGCAGCGCGCACGGAGAGGTACTGCTCTACGGTGCAGGCCGGAACCTGGATACCGCGCAGAACATCTGGATAGAACTTCATCCAGGGGCGGTCAATGCTGGGCTTGCCAGTCAACATCGCGTTTTCATTCATTGCAATTTCCTCCAAATGTCTTTCCCTTATAGTTGCAGGGAATTAAATTATCCAAATCAAATCACGCCAAACCTTTATGGCGCTTTCCCCTGCTGTGCACATCGTTGCACAGCGTCGCCGAACCATAATGCTATAATTATCTTCGGTGCTGAACATAGTATACCATTCCTGTTTACGGAAAGCACGAGAATCCCATGGCACAAATTTCCAGAAATTGATTCCGCATGATTCACTTTTTTCACATGGATTTTCACGCTTTGGCATGGAGTTTTCTTGCAATTTCATTTTCCTTGGTGCAACAAAAGCCCCAGCTACCGCAGCAGCCAGGGCTTTATGTTTATGCGTATGTATGTTGTATTTTTAGATTTTGTTCATCCAGCTCTCTTGCAGTTCTTCCATTTCATCACTTTTGGCGCGGGTAATCAGATGGATTCCCTGCAGGACATGATGGATGTGCTCCGCAATGGCGTTGCGCTCTTTTGTCACGTTCTGGTCATCCAAATTCCAGACCTGATCAAAATATTCACTCAGGCGGTCTTCCATCACACTGTTGTTGACCATTGCAATCCGGTTGATGGGGCAGTTGTTATCCAGCCGAAGATACGATGCAGCGCCAGAAAGAAACATATTGGGGTCCGCCACATACTGGAAATCGTTCACAATGCGGCCGCTGATCAAGCGGAATTCAAGTTTTTCACGCTGCTTGCAAAGCTGCAGCACATAGCTGATGCACCGGCTGCGCTGATCCGGGGTAAGGCTGACCTTGTAACTGAAAAAGTCCAGCTCGCCGGAAACCGCCATAGAGGAAAACGCAGCTTCATAAATCAGGATGCGGATGTTTGTTTCCTCCACCACACCTTTGGCAAGGTTGTGTACGCTACGCAGCTCCGCAGGGGTAGCACCCAAAAAATCTTTCAGCTCGGCCTCGTGGGCGGTCAGGATCTCTTCAAACAAGTCATCCGGCAGCAGAAGCTCATTCAGGTGGCCGAACATCCACCGCAGATTGGAGGCCAGCAGCGTGTGCATATAGTCGTACTGGCTGATCAGCTGGCGCATGCTGGTATCGCGGAAAAGCTGGTCATCCCGCACGCAGAGCTTGGAGAAGTTATCATACAGGCTTTCGCAGTTCTGCGGGTCCTCGGTGGCGGTAACGGCGGCGCAGCGGCTGTGGCTGACCAGCAGGCCGGTAATGGCAAAATCGCCCTTGACCACAAACACCGCGCGCCCGGCAGCCGCGGTGCTGCCAAACAGCTTGAAATGAATATGGCTGAAGTTGGTCAGCACGTTAATAATGAGCGCGGCATCATAGATGGGGTCCCATTTTTCGCGGCTGATATCGATCATCAGCTTGAAATAGACGTTATCATAGCTGCGCTGGTCCACCAGCTGGCCGTTTTGCAGGTTGGCAACTTTCAGGCGGTATTCGCGCGCCATTTCCATCAGGTCCATCACAGCCACAATGTCCAGCTGGCTGACGCGGCGCAGCACGGGGTGCGCCATTTTGGTCAGGTATTGCAGCATGTTCAGCTCGGCCCAAAAGTCCGTATAGGGGCCAATGCGCGCCTCGCCGCTGTCCAGCTCCTCTTGCAAATAATCATATTCAGCAATCAGGTTATCATAAATGGCGGCTTTCAGGTCACTGGGGATGCTAACGCTGTATTCCCGCAGCAGCAGGTTACGGCCATCATCGGTGGCTTCATCCACCACGCAGGCACTGATACCCTCCATCACGCGCTTTTCAGTCTTTTTGGCAGGCAGCATGCGGCCGCTGACCCATTTGCTGATATAGGAAACATCGTATTGCAGGCGCTTGGCCAGGGTATAGTTCTTGACCTCCGCAACTTCCAGCAAATGCTCCAGCAGAATGCTGAATCTATTTTTATCTTCCATTGCACCAAATCCTCTTCACCCATTTAGTTTGCACTTTTCTTTTATTCTATTATACAAGTTCCATATTTCGATTGCAAATTCAAATGATAACAGGTAAGGAGGAAACGAAGAAAATATATTAAAATCTTTCACAATTCACGGCCGCATTCTTTGGCATTCATGCCAGTTTGTTGTTTTTTTGTTGTTTGAACTGACAAAGTTTGTTTGTTCTGCTTGTGATATCCTCCAAAAATTATACTTCGCGCGCCATATTTGCCAAATTTAGCCGCAGCTTTTTAGTAGGTTTTGCCCTTGCACCGGCCTGATGTGTTCGTCATGTTTTTGTGTGTTGCCTTTATTATGCGGGTAAGGTAAATTGCGATTTTTTAATAGTGTACTATTGGGTGGGGTCCCCCGCCCTACTGATTGTTTAAGGGTGTGCTGCCCATTATAATTTGTTCTGTAGGGAACGGTCTTGACCGTTCCGAGGCCTTGTCCGATTGGTCGTGATGGGATTTGTGGCAGGGCAAGGTGCCTGCGGGCGCAGTGACTATTCCAAGGCGTTGGATTCGATTGCTTTAGGTTTGCGGCAAGGAACCACCCCTCAGGCCGCTTCGCGTCCAGCTCCCCTCCAGGGGAGCCACCACAATCATGGGGTTCCCCGCCCTACTGGCCTGGCAAATATTTCACCGAACCTATGCCCACAAATACAAAAATGCCGCAGCAGACTATTACATCTGCTGCGGCATTTTTATTTAGAGGTTAATGGGCTGGTTACAGCTCATTGTTCGGCTGTGGGATTACTGCAGAACGCCGGTGTTCTTATCAAAGTGATAAGTACGGCCGTCGATGACTGCATCGCCCTTAGCCATGGTGCCATAGATCGGGTCGAAATAGTAACGCTTGTCAGCGCTCCAGCCCTTGATCATGTGGCCCTGTGCATCGTAACGGACCCACTTGCCGGTACCATCGGCGCGGTCAGCCCACTGGCCAGCTTCGGATTCCTGATAGACATCCTTGCTGGTGGCTTTCTTGCCCTGGTCAACGGCATCCAGCCAGTACCAAGCGTCGGAAGCCGGGTCATAGATTTCCTTGCCGCGGCCATCCAGGCCCTGGCGAACGCCCTTTTCGTACCAGAAGTCAGCGCCTTTGATGGTCAGCCACTGGCCGTCCAGAGCGATACCGGTGTACTCGTCAAATGCGCAAGGTACACCGTCAATATCGCCTGCGCCCTTAGCCATAGCGCCGGTGATCAGGTCAAAGTAGTAGGTGCCCTTATCGGTCGTCTGCCAGCCCTTGACCATGTGGCCGTTCTCATCGTAACGGACCCACTTGCCGGTGCCATCGGGCTTATCAGCCCACTGGCCGGCGGCGGATTCCTGGTAAACGTCCTTGCTGACGGTCATTGCGCCGCCCTGGACAGCATCCAGCCAGTACCAAGCGTCGGAATCGGGATCATAGATCTCTTTGCCGCGGCCGGTGGTACCCTGCTTCACGCCCTTTTCGTACCAGTACTTCTTGCCGTTTTCTTCAACCCAGCCGTTCTTCTCGCCGTACTTGGCGGTGTAGTCCTTGCCGTTGAAGTTGACAGCAGCGGTGGTAACGCCGCTGGTCTGCTTTACAGTTGCATCCACGAACTGTGCGCTTGCGCAGTTCTTATCGGTGCAGGTAAAGACAGCCATTGCGGTAATGGTGGTCTTTTCAGCGGCACCGTGAGCGGTGCGCGTTTCGGGTTCAGTAGACGGTGCCTCAGTCGGCTCCGGCACAGCAGTCGGTTCCGGCACAGCAGTCGGCTCCGGCACAGCAGTCGGCTCTGCCGGCTTTGCGGTCGGAGTTGCGGTCGGAGTTGCGGTCGGAGTTGCAGTCGGAGTTGCAGTCGGAGTTGCAGTCGGAGTTGCGGTCGGAGTTGCAGTCGGAGTTGCAGTCGGAGTTGCAGTCAGTGCTTCAAACACAGCGCTAACGGTAACATCAGCGGCTGGCATCTTGAAGGTAGCCTTGCCATCGGTCAGGGTCAGCTTTTCGGTCTTGGTATCTTCGCCGCTCTTATAGCTGTAGGTCAGGCTGTCAGCCTTGAGCTGGTAGTTATCAGCTGCCTTAACGGTAACGGTAACTTCGGCGCCTTCAACAGCTGCGGTTGCGCTCACCTTGGTTTCGCCGTTCTTGTTAGCAGTGTCTGCCACAGTAACCTTGTATTCCTTAACAAACTCTGCGCTGACGTTGACAGGGTACGCAGGCATTGCAAAGGTGTAAACATTGGCGTCTTTTTCGTCAACGGTTGCCTTTACGGTCTGTTCGGTGTTGTCAGCGTCTTTGTAGGTAACCTTCACGCTGCCAGCCTTCAGGGCATAGCCGGTCGCGGGCTTAGCAGTCAGGGTTACGGTTTCCTTCTCAGCTGCTTCTTTAGCGGAAGCAGTGATCTCACCATTGGTCAGGGGAGCAACATTGACCGCATAGGTCTTAGCGGCTTTGGTAACGCTGATGGTCACATCGCCGTCCGGCATGGTGAAGGTGTAAACCGTCTTAGCCTTTTCGGTGGTAGCCTGGGCTGCGGCTTCGTCCTGCGCTGCTTCCTGAACTTCAGTCAGAGCAACATCGGTATCGCCGTTCTTTGCGGTAACGGTAACGATATCGGTGCCTTCCTTTTCTACGGTCAGGGTAACGGTATCGTCCTTGATGTAGGTGTTGCTGGTGGTGCCCAGGGTCAGGGTAACGCCTGCAACTGCATCGGGCAGGGTAACGGTGTGGGGGGTGCTTTCGGTTGCGGTATGGCAATCAGAGCACAGGTACACATTGTTGCCAACGGACTTGGTTTCCAGCTCGTCCAGAGCCCAGGTATGGCCCTTGGGCAGTGCGCCGTCAGCGTACTTCTTTTCACCCTTGGTCAGGCCGTACTTGGTGGTGCGGGCCTGGGTGTAAGCGGGGGTATCGCACCATGCTTCAACGGAAACATCGGTGGTTGCGCCGCTCTTCAGGTCGCTGACCATGTCGGACATCGGCATGGTTTCAACCAGGTTAGCGCACCACATGAACTCTTCGTTCTTGTTCTTCTCGTCAGAGCTGCCCATGTTCTGGTTGTAACTCGGGTTGTAGTTCCAGGACTCGGTCTTGTAGCTCTTACGGTTTGCATAAGAAGTGCCGGCGGCATCGGTCTTGACTTCTGCCTTGCCGTCCACCAGTTCCTTATAGGTGTTGGACAGGTTGGTGCCGACAGAAACGACCAGCTGATCCTTGGTGGTGTTGATGCCGGTGATCACAATCTGGCGCTGCTGGGTGGTGGTAGCAAAGCTGTAGCTGTCACGCAGGGTCAGGCCCGCCAGAGGATGGTTCTTGAAGGTGCCCAGATACTTCACACTGCTGGTATCCTGGGCGCTGTCCATGATAACCATGCTCATGCCGGGAAAGTGGGTATCGGGAACCATGTTGCCGTCCTTATCCTTGGTCAGCTTAATGCCGCCATAGACGGTGTTGTATTCCTTCACTTCTTCCACTGCGCCGGTGGTCGGGTCCATACGGTAGATGGCGTTGTTGACGTTGAAGTACAGCTTGCCATCATACAGTGCGGTAGAGTGTACCAGTGCGGGGTAGATCCGCTTTGCAGCAGCGTCTGCCAGGCACTCGGTGTTCAGGTTGTTTTCAACCTTGGTATGCTTATCTTTTGCACTGGTATCGATCTTATAGATGGTGCCAGCTTCGGCCAGAACCTTGGCATTGCTGTCGTCATCATTGAAGTTGCTGCTGGTTTCCTTCAGATCGTTGTAGTACATCAAGATGATATCAAACGGGTCATCCGTCTTGGTAAAGCTGCTCATGCTGAAGCCGCCGGGCCTGCTGCTGCTGGAATCCTCTTTGCGGATATAGTAGTTCGCATTACGCGGACGTGCTTCCAGAGTATCGGGGCCCTGGTTCTGCATCTTCTTCATGAACTGCTGCATCTGGGAGTTGTTACCAGAGCTGCCGGAACCAGAGTTGCCGTTGTTGCCGTTCTCGGACTGCTGGCGGCGCATGTTGTTATACAGGTTCTGGTTGGTCGTGGTATCAACGTAATAGAAGTAATTATTGTCGAAGTAGATGGGGCTGCAGATAGAGGTGAACCAAGTATCCTCGTAGCAGGTATCGGTGTAACGGGTCTCGTTCTTGTTCTCCGCCTTGGTGTAAGAGTAATGCGGCTTGCCGTTGTTCAACACAACATTGCCGTCATCATCCACATCGGGATTCTTGTTCTTGGTGTAGGTGTAGCCATCGTACAGCGAGTCAATGTAATCATAGTACTTGCTGTAACGGCCTTCCAGACCGGAGGGAGAAACCAGGAAGTTGACATGGCGCATGTCGCCTGCGTTCTCAACGCGGGTCTGGGCCATGCACTCGGTGTTCACGTCATCATAGCAGACGTCAACATAGTACCAGTTCTTGTTGGCTTCGCCGGTGGTCATCGTAGCAGAATTGCTGTCGCCCTGCAGCTTGTTGACCTTGACTGCGTTGAAGTAGTGGACGTTGTTGAACATGCCGCCGCCGAACGCATTACCGGCAACACTGGTATCAGAAGTATCGCAGTAATACAGGATCTGGGCAAAGTCAACAACAGCGTTATCGCCTACTTCATCGGGGGTCTTCCAAACTTCTTTGCCGTCAACGGTCTTTTTATAGATTTCCTTGTTGTCAGGCAAATTCTGGACCATGTAGTTAAATGCAGATGCATAGCCCAGGCAGATGCAGCCATACTCAACGCCCTTAGCGCCGATCTCGCCGCCCAGCAGGGCACCGAAAGCAGTCATCTGGATGGGGTCGTTGTTGCCGCCGCCGGTGATATCGCCCATGGAGCCCATATCGAATTCTGCAACCTGGGAGATCCAGTCATGCAGGATCAGCAGCTTGGTGACATAGTCAGCACTGTCACCCAGCTTGGCAACCTGTGCCAAGCCTGCATCACGGATGCCTTTCAGAGCTTCGCCATAGTTCATGACGTAAGACATAAAGCCCTGCGGCAGGAACTGCAGCATATATGCCATGGTCGTCGGGGGCACATCCTGGTTGGGGTCCAGGTTGCACAGCACTTTGATTGCGCCCATGGTGCCGGTGATGCTGCCATCCTCGCCCTGCTTCTGAACGCCCTTGGAGGTCCAGAACGGGGCAGCCACGCCGAAGTACTCTGCTTCGTCCTGGTTGAACTGCGACAGCTGGAAGTAGTAGTAGTTCATCTGCGCAGTCGAGACATCGTAAGTATTGGTGACCTGGTTGCCCTGGTCGTCCACATACACGGCAGTCTTCTGGCTGTCGTACAGCAGCAGGCTGTTCTTGCCCTTGTTGTCGCCGCTCTGATAGGTGAAGTTCACCTTGCTTGCGTCAACCGGGTTGTTCTGCATATCGTACCAGTTGCCGTCCTTCATTGCGGACACCAGGGTAACGCCGACGCCGCCGGAGGTGGTATCCAGGGTCGGGGTGCCGCCCACATTGATGTAGACGGAATTGTTATTCTGGTCTACCACAACGCTGACCGGCATGGTCATTACCGGCTGGGTTTTGATTTCTTCGCCGCAGACAGCGCACTTGAAGGTGACGCTGGTGCATTCCCAGTCAATGGTAACGGGAGCGCCGGCAGAAATTTTGCCGGTTTCGCTGTCATAGAACAGCTGGGCGTTGCTGTAGTCAGCGGCCAGCTCGCCCTCGATCTTCTTCATTTCCCAGTTGAAGGTAGCAACAAAGTTGCCATCTGCATCCTTGGACACGACATGGCTCTGGCAGGGCAGGGCGGCAATGTCGTCGGTGCGGGTGGTGGGTTCCTTGTATTCCTTCTTAACCGGGCTCTTGTCAGCGGGCACGCTGGCAGAGTAAACGGTCTTGCCGGCAACGCCGGGCTTTGCCTCGGTGGTATCCTTGGTTACGGTGCCTTCTACCTTCTGGTAGGCATCGTCCTTTTCACAGGTATACACAGCGGTGTAAGCCCAGCCGTCATCGGTCTTGGTCCAGTAACCATCGGGGGTTTCCTTCCAGGTATGGGTGTGACCATCCTCCGGGTTGGTGTCATTCCAGTACCATTTCGGCTCGCCATAGGTATGGCCGTCCGCAGCGGCGCTGGCCGCAAAGGTATCGGAGTTTTCAGCAACGTAAGCCTGTGCGTAGCTGTCAGCCTGCTGCGCAATCACTTCATCATCGCTGTTGGTCATGGACTCCATCGCAGAGGTCATGCCGGAGCTGCCGGTAAAGGTAACGGCGGTCACAACGCCTGCGGCGTTCGTCTCATAGCCCAGGTCGGTAACGGCGCTGGACAGATGATACGTTTTGATGGTGGCAGCCATCACCGATGCCATCTCGTCCTTGTTCAGGCCATAGGCTTCGGTGTTGATCTTGCCGGCTGCGGCGTTGGCGTACATGGCATCGGCCAATGCATTTTCCAACGCTGCAAGGCTCATGCCCGCCTTGCTCTGTGCAGTCGCTTCCAGCTTGGCATCGTCCTGCTCCAGTTCATGCACTTCGCCCTGGGCAGCCAGCGTTTGGGCTGTCTGCTTGATCAGGTCTGCGGTGCTGGTGAACTTGGGCAGGGACTGCACAGCGCTGGCCGCGCTTGCTGCGCTAGCTGCAACAGACTGCGCTGCCGAAGAATCAATCTTGGTAGTTTCGGCTGCTGCGGGAAGCGCCACGCTCTGGGCAACCATGGCTGCTGCCAGCACGGATGCACCAAAACGCTGAAGGTTTTTCTTCATAGTTTTATCCTCCCTTAAGTGTTACTACTTTCCCCTTTTGTGTGAAAAGTGGTACGGCAGATGTGCGGCACTTTGCAGGTGTTGATTGCAAAACGCCTGGTTGTGCTCCCTCGGTCTGGCGATCCCTTGCCGGGCTGCGGCCTGCTTTTGGGGCTTTTGGCCCCGGCACAGCGGCTGACAAAACGTTGTACCGGCTGCATGCCTTGATCCTGCAAATGATAACCATTCCGACACATCTAGGTATATACATTATATCACAGTTGCCAGAATTTGCATAGTTAATTAGAGCGGTTTCTATGTAAATTTTTGTCCTTGAATCAACTGAAACCTGTTTTTCGCACATTATTTGCGCTGCGATGCGGTGACCCTTTGGCGGTATTTATTAACATTTTTGAATGGTTTATTCCTGTTTTTATCAAATGATTAAACATTTACCCTGATAATGTTCTTTGCAATCTCTTAATACAATCACCCGGTATTGTAATCGCGCATTTTTTGTCATTTCGGTTTGGCTTGTTGTTGAGAGATTTGGCAGAGATTGGAGGAAACTTGAAGGGAAAATTGGAGGTTGAGAATTGCCCATTATAAATTGTACTGTAGAGAGCGTTCCTGACCGTTCCGAAAACTTAGGGATAGATCAACCCTTGCCCCTTAACCGCGACCTGAAATACACCTTCCCAAGGTAGGGCGGTGTGAGTGCCCCCTTCTGCTCCACTTTTTCAAAGTTCCGAATGGTGTCCTCTCCCCTATCTACAATTCCTGATGTTTTCATGATGCCTTCCTTGGTCTTCCACACCCGGCCTTTGCCCCCTCCCCGTCCCATAAGTCGTACACAACAAAAAGGCCCCTGCCTTAACAGCAGGAGCCTTGAAAGCTATATCACAAGCCGAAAATTACTTCTCGATCTTGGAAACAACGCCGGAACCAACAGTGTGGCCGCCTTCGCGGATAGCGAAACGCATGCCTTCTTCCATGGCAACCGGAGTGATCAGCTCAACGTGCATATCAACGTTGTCGCCGGGCATGCACATCTCAGTGCCTTCGGGCAGGGTGATGATGCCGGTAACGTCGGTGGTACGGAAGTAGAACTGAGGACGATAGTTGTTGAAGAACGGGGTATGACGGCCGCCTTCTTCCTTCTTCAGGACGTAAACATGGCCATCGAAAGTGGTGTGGGGATGAACAGAGCCGGGAACAGCCAGAACCTGGCCACGCTCGATCTGGTCACGGTCAATACCACGCAGCAGAGCGCCGATGTTGTCGCCAGCCTGAGCGAACTCGAGGCTCTTGCGGAACATTTCCAGACCAGTGATGGTGGTGGTCAGCTTCTCTTCCTTCAGACCAACGATTTCCATCTGATCGCCGACATGAGCAGTACCACGCTCAACACGACCGGTAGCAACGGTGCCACGGCCGGAGATGGTCATAACGTCCTCAACGGGCATCAGGAACGGCTTATCAGCAGCACGGTCCGGAGTCGGGATGTAGTTGTCAACAGCGTCCATCAGCTCCCAAATGCACTTGTATTCCGGAGCATCGGGATCCTTGGAAGTGCTCTCCAGAGCCTTCAGAGCGGAGCCACGGATGATCGGGGTGTTGTCGCCGTCGAAATCCTGGCTGTCCAGCAGTTCGCGAACTTCCATTTCGACCAGGTCGAGCAGCTCTTCGTCGTCAACCATATCGCACTTGTTCAGGAACACAACGATCTTGGGCACGCCAACCTGACGAGCCAGCAGGATGTGCTCACGGGTCTGCGGCATCGGGCCATCGGTTGCAGCAACAACCAGGATAGCGCCGTCCATCTGAGCAGCACCGGTGATCATGTTCTTGATGTAGTCAGCATGGCCCGGGCAGTCAACGTGGGCATAGTGACGCTTCGCGGTGTGGTACTCAACGTGAGCGGTGTTGATCGTGATACCACGAGCCTTCTCTTCAGGAGCCTTATCGATGCTGGAGTAATCCATGAAATCGGCGTCGCCCTTCAGAGCCAGAACCTTGGTGATAGCGGCAGTCAGAGTGGTCTTGCCGTGGTCAACGTGACCGATGGTACCGATGTTGACATGCTCCAAAGAGCGGTCAAATTTTTCCTTTTCAGCCATTGGAAGTATCCTCCTTTAATTCAAACAGATAAAATAGCCTGTTGTAAGGCTATCATACTAGATTTTTCAAGAAAAATCAAGTATTTTGCGCGAATTTGTGCAGAATCAGCCCTTGTTGCGCTCGGTCATGATCTTATCTGCAACACTCTTGGGAACCTGCTGGTAATCAGCCGGCTCCATGGAGTACTGGCCACGGCCCTGGGTCTTGGAACGCAGGTCAGTAGCGTAACCGAACATCTCGGACAGAGGAACCATAGCGGTGACACGGGCAGTGCCATCGGTGGATTCCTGGTTCTGGATCGCGCCGCGGCGGCTGTTCAAGTCGCCAATGACGTTGCCCATATACTCGTCAGGAACAACAACGTCAACCTTCATGATGGGCTCCATAATGACGGGATCAGCCTTCTTCATAGCATCCTTGAATGCCATGGAGCCGGCGATGGAGAACGCCATTTCAGAGGAGTCAACTTCATGATAGGAGCCATCCCACAGAGTGACCTTGACATCCACGACGGGATAGCCAGCCAGAATGCCGGACTTCATCGCGCCCTGGATACCGTTGTCAACAGCGGGGATGTATTCCTTCGGGATAGCGCCGCCAACAATACCGTTGACAAACTCATAACCCTTACCCGGGTTGGGCTCAATCTTGATCTTAACGTGACCATACTGGCCCTTACCACCGGACTGACGTGCGTACTTGGTTTCCTGGTTAGCATCCTTGCGGATGGTTTCACGGTAGGCAACCTGAGGTGCGCCAACGTTAGCTTCGACCTTAAACTCGCGGAGCAGACGGTCCACGATGATTTCCAGGTGGAGCTCGCCCATGCCGGCGATGATGGTCTGACCGGTTTCTTCATCGGTCCAGGTACGGAAAGTCGGGTCCTCTTCAGCCAGCTTAGACAGGGCAATACCCATCTTCTCGCTGCCAGCCTTGGTCTTGGGCTCGATGGCAACGCGGATAACCGGTTCGGGGAAGTTCATGGACTCGAGGATGATGGGATGCTTCTCATCGCACAGGGTATCACCAGTGGTGGTGTTCTTCAGACCAACAGCAGCGGCGATATCGCCAGCGTAGCAGATGTCGATATCCTTACGGTTGTTTGCATGCATCTGCAGGATACGGCCGATACGCTCGTCCTGATCCTTAACAGAGTTGTAAACAGTGGTGCCAGCCTCAACGGTACCAGAGTACACGCGGAAGAAGCACAGCTTACCAACATACGGGTCAGTCATAATCTTGAATGCCAGTGCAGAGAACGGCTGATCATCGGAAGAAGTGCGATCTTCTTCCTCGCCAGTCTCCGGGTTGGTGCCCTTGATGGCCGCAACGTCGGTCGGAGCAGGCATATAATCAACGATTGCATCCAACAGTTTCTGAACGCCACGGTTCTTGTAAGAAGAGCCGCAGACAACAGGAACGATCTCGTTGGAAATAGTAGCCTTACGCAGAGCAGCCTTGATTTCCCCCTTGGTCAGCTCTTCGCCTTCCAGGTACTTCATCATCAGCTCTTCGTCGGTCTCAGCAACAGCTTCGATCAGCTTGTCATGATATTCCTGAGCCTGTTCTTTCAGGTCTTCAGGAATTTCCTCAACGCGCACATCATTGCCCATATCATCATAGTAGATATCGGCTTTCATGTCGATCAGATCGATGATGCCGCGGAAAGTGTCTTCCTGGCCGACAGGCAGCTGGATAGGCACACCGTTGGCATGCAGACGATCATGCATCATCTGTACGCAGCGGAAGAAGTCAGCACCCATGGTATCCATCTTGTTGACGTAAACCATGCGGGGAACCTTGTACTCGTCAGCCTGGCGCCAAACGGTTTCAGACTGAGGCTCAACGCCACCCTTTGCGGCCAGAACAGTAACAGAACCGTCCAGAACACGCAGAGAACGCTGAACTTCAACAGTAAAGTCAACGTGGCCCGGGGTGTCGATGATGTTGATACGATGACGGTTCTTTTTGAACAGAGCCGGATCGTGCTGGGTCTCGGTGTGGCTCCAGTAGCAGGTGGTTGCAGCGGAAGTGATGGTAATACCACGTTCCTGTTCCTGCTCCATCCAGTCCATCGTGGCAGCGCCGTCATGAACTTCGCCGATCTTATGGTTAATACCGGTGTAGTACAGAATGCGCTCGGTGGTGGTGGTCTTGCCTGCGTCGATGTGGGCCATGATACCGATATTTCGGGTCATTTGCAGGGATACGTCTCTCGGCGTTGCCATGGCTTAAACCTCCTCAGTAAGCAGATCAATAACGGTAATGCGCGAAAGCCTTGTTGGCTTCTGCCATCTTGTGGGTATCTTCGCGCTTCTTGACAGCGCCGCCAACGTTGTTGGTAGCGTCGATGATCTCGGCGGCCAGGCGAGCGGACATGGTCTTTTCACCACGGCTGCGGCTGTACAGAGTCAGCCAGCGCAGGCCGAGGGTCTCGCGGCGGGCGGGGCTGACCTCCAGGGGAACCTGGTAGGTGGAGCCGCCGACACGGCGGGCCTTAACTTCGAGGCTGGGCATGATGTTTTCCATGGCCTTCTCGAACATTTCGAGAGGATCGTTGCCGGTCTTCTCTTTGACAGTCTCAAAAGCTTCGTAAACGATCTTCTGAGCGACGCCCTTCTTGCCATCCAGCATGATGCTGTTGACCAGACGGGTGACGAGCTTGGAATTGTAAATAGGATCAGCCAGAACTTCGCGCTTTGCGATTTTACCTCTTCTGGGCATCTTTCTTCCCTCCTTCACATTAATGATATCATCGGTACTCGAAAGTTAAAGAAAACTCCCGTTATGCCACAAAAGGGTCAGCTGACCATTTTATGGCGAAAAGATGTTTCCTTACTTCTTGGCACCGGCCTTGGGACGCTTTGCGCCGTATTTGCTGCGAGCCTGGTTACGGTTTGCAACACCCTGAGTATCCAGAGTACCACGGATGATGTGGTAACGGACACCGGGCAGGTCCTTAACACGACCGCCACGGATCAGGACAACGCTGTGCTCCTGCAGGTTATGGCCGATACCAGGAATGTAGGAGGTGACCTCGATACCATTCGTCAGGCGGACACGGGCAACTTTACGCAGAGCAGAGTTGGGCTTTTTGGGGGTCATGGTACGAACAGCGGTGCAAACACCACGCTTCTGGGGGCTGTTCATGGTGGTGTACTGCTTCTTCTGGGAGTTGTAGCTCTTCTGAAGGGCAGGAGCAGTGCTCTTGGTTACCAGGACCTCACGGCCTTTGCGTACGAGCTGGTTAAAAGTAGGCATTTCTTTTCTCCTTTCTTGATTATTCCGCGCAGTTTTTTTGCGGGGGTTGTGCTTCCATTTTGGCCGCACTTGACCCCTTAACTCACGCATTTATTATAATAGCGGATAAACCACGCTCTGTCAAGAGTATTCACAAAAAATATTTCAAATAATCGTGCAAGATGCTGATTTTCTGCACTGGGGGTTCTAAGGCAATACCGCACAATTCCCGCCTAACGGCTCAAGCACCGCTCCGGCGGCTGCGGCACGGCATCTGCGTTGCCAAAATGCTCGATAATGTCGGGTTGCGGTACCCGCATCGTGCTTCGGGGGCAAAAGCCCCTCGCACTCTGCGACCGCTGCCCCTGCTTCGGTTCGCTGTTTCCGCCACTGGCGGCGCTCACCTTTGCAGCATCCAGTATTATCTGCGCTTTTGGCTTAGCATCTGCCGCACCTCGCTCGCCGTATCGGCACTTAGAATTATGCGGTATTGCCCTAATTTTGCGCTTAAGGTGTATCTGAAAACAAAGAAGATGGCGGATATTTCGCAAACGCAAGCAGAATTTAAGGCAAAAAGCCATAGAAATCCTTTGCGGATTCCAAGGCTTTTTAACGCAAAATCCCGCTGTGTTTGCAGAAACAGACTAAATTTTCGAATTTTTCAGATACACCCTAGGACTTTCCCCTGCTTATTTTGCAGCTTCCAGCTGTGCCACGCAGGCTTCGGCTTCGTCCAGAATGCGGCCGAACTTATCCAGGGCAGCATCCACCGGGGCGGGGGTGGTCAGGTCCACACCGGCATGGCGCAGCTCATCCAGCGGGTAAGCGCTGCCGCCCATGTGCAGGAACTCCAGGTACTTCTTAACAGCCGGTTCGCCGTTCTTCAGGATGCCCTCGGACAATGCCACGGCAGTGGAATAGCCGGTTGCATACTTATAAACATAGAACGGGCGGTAGAAGTGCGGGATGCGTGCCCACTCGTACTGTACTTCGTCATCCACAACCAGCTCCGGTCCAAAGTAGTCCACAATGAGCTTCTTGTACAGATTATTCAGGGCGGCGGGATTCAGGGCTTCGCCGCGCTCGGCCATGGCGTGGGCATCGCGCTCAAACTCGGCAAACATCGTCTGGCGGTAGACGGTTCCCTTGAAATTTTCGAGGTACTGATTCAGCAGGGCCAGGCGGGTTGCGGGATTCTGGTTCTTTTCTGCCAGCAGGTGCTCAATGAGCAGGTTCTCGTTGACGGTGGAAGCGACCTCTGCGACAAACAGGGTATAGTCGGCATACTGGGCAGGCTGGGTATGGCGGCTGAACCAGCTGTGCATGCTGTGGCCCATCTCATGCGCAATGGTGGAAACGCTGTCCAGCGTACCGGTAAAGTTGCACATGATATAGGGGTTGGAATCATAGCTGCCGCCGGAGTAAGCGCCGCCGCTCTTGCCCTTGTTGGGGAACACATCGATCCAGCGCTCGGCAAAGCCCTTGCGAACGATGGTGCCGTACTCTTCGCCCAGCGGTGCAACGGCATCCAGAACCATCTGCTTGGCCTGGTCATAGGTGTAATGGGCGTTGACGCCCTTGGTCAGCGGGGCGTACACATCATAGTAGTGCAGCTCGTCCACACCCAGGATGCGCTTGCGCAGAGCAACATAGCGGTACATATCCGGCAGGTGCTTGCGCACAGTAGCCACCAGGTTATCATAGACCTGGCCGGGCACGTTCTCCCCTGCCATGGACATGGCGCGGGAAGATTCATAATGACGGACGGAGGCTTCGGCGGTAGCGGTCTTGACAGCGCCGGAGTAAGAGGCAGCCAGCGTGTTGATGTGCTGGCGGAAGCTCTTGTAGTAGCTTTCAAAGGCATTCTTGCGCAGCACGCGATCATTGGAGGTTTGCAGCAGGATGTAGTTGGAAGCGGTCAGCTCCACATCGTTGCCCTCGCCATCCTTGACGGAATCGGACACCATGTCGGCGTCTTCCAGGTTATCGGCAACATTTTTCGGGGTGCCGAATGCCTCACCGAAAGCAGCCAGCAGCTTTTCTTCCGGGGCGGTCAGGGTGTGAGGCTTTGCACGCAGCAGGTCTTCCAGAGCAAAACGATAGGGGGCAACCTGCTCGTCAGCCATGATGGCATCCAGGGTTTCCTGCGGCAGTGCCAGGATTTCCGGCTGAGCATAGGCGATGGTACCGACAGCCTTTACATATTTGGCGGTAGCGCGGGCATCCATGCTCTGGGCGTCATCAGCACGGGTATCCTCGCTCAGACGCAGGCTGGTGTAGACAGCCAGGTTTTCCAGTTCACGGAACACGCCGATTTCTGCATCATAAAATTCACGAATGCTGGCAGCGTTGTTCAGCTTGCCCTCCCAGGCAGCCAAAGCTTCAATTTTGGGGTCAATGGCGGCAAAAGCCTTTTCCCATTCCGCATCGCTGGCGTACATTTTGGTCAGGTCCCACTGGTACTGCGGGTCCATCTCTTTGCGTTCTTTCAATGCTTCCGACATGGCGGATTCTCCTTTTCTATATGGTGTCTTTCTGAGCCAGTCAGGGAAGCGTTCTCCCCTGCCCTCCATGCAGGCACCATTCATCCTGCACAAACAAACCCAGTATAAAAGTATTATACACCAAATGTTAGAAAAAACAAATCCGTTTTTATTTAAGGCAATACCGCATAATTCTAAATGCCGATACGGCGAGCGAGGTGCGGCAGATGCTAAGCCAAAAGCGCAGATAATACTGGATGCTGCAAAGGTGAGCGCCGCCAGTGGCGGAAACAGCGAACCGAAGCAGGGGCAGC
>ULXR01007399.1_pt1 | contig 28268 bp, 27 predicted proteins | sample 1961511 | NCBI WGS metagenome assembly ULXR01 (sample SAMEA4835844, study PRJEB28245) | human gut metagenome | biome: gut microbiome; material: fecal sample | place: Denmark | collected 2008 | reverse complement strand
CTTCCGTGGGTTCTGATGAAGTTGGTACAGGAGATTATTTCGGTCCTATCGTTGTAACCGCTGCATACGTCAAAAAAGAAGATGTAGAACGCTTAGAAAAACTAGGTGTTGGAGACTCTAAAAAAATAACCGATGAAAAAATAAAGAAAATAACTCCTGAACTAATTAAAATTGTAAAATATAGAAGCATGATTTTAACCAATAAAGAATATAACGAAAAATATACGAAAGATATCAATATGAATAAAATAAAAGCTATTCTTCACAACAAAGTGTTATATCAACTAATGACAGAAGAAAAGCCAAATGTAGACTATATTGTAGTAGATGAATTTGCAAGAGAAAAAAGATATTATGAATATCTAGAAGGAATTCCAAATGTTCAAAGAAACATCACTTTTATGACGAAAGCAGAAGATAAAAATCTAGCGGTTGCTTCTGCATCCATCATAAGTAGATACATTTTCTTAAAAGAATTCGATAAATTATGTGACTCTATTCACATTCCTCTACCAAAAGGAGCAGGAAAAGATGTCGATGAAATCGGCGAAGAAGTTGTAGAAAAATATGGAGAAGATAAACTAAAAGAAATTGCTAAATTCAATTTTAAAAATACAGATCGAATCTTACATACATTAATATATTAAAAAAGAGACACACGTCTCTTTATTTTTTTCTAGTATAAACCAAATGTTTGTAAGAAATCCCCTTCTCTTCTTGTTCACTTAAAACAGCACTATTCCACTCTTCATGATTAAAAGTTGGAAAAAAAACATCAGCCTTACTTTCAGCATCCACTTCTGTCAGTAACATAGTATCCGAATAAGGTAACATCTCCTTATAAATACTAGCACCACCAATAACCATAAATTCTTCCTCATGTTGCTCAATATAAGGAAGTAACTCTTCTATAGAATGCATCACTAATATTTCAGAAGGATACTCTACCTGACTATGAGTCAAAACAATATGTTGTCTTTCTGGCAATAATCCAGGCAAAGACTCTAATGTTTTTCTTCCCATAATAATTGGTTTATGAAGAGTATGTTCACGAAAAAAACGCATATCCTCTTTAAAATGCCAAATCAAATCGTTATTTTTTCCTAATTCTAAATTCTTACCAACAGCGGCAATCATTGTAACATTCTTCATAATTAAATTCCTTTATCAAATTTTTGTTGAGGATTTCTAGTTTTAATCAACTGACGAGGATAATTTTTAACAGAAATATCATCCAAAGTAAAATCATAAAAATCATGAATATCAGGATTTAATTCTAAATAAGGTTCTGCACGTACTCCATCATAACAATTGATAGGATCTCTTCTAAGTTGCTCTACCGCTTGTGCAATATGTCTATCATAAATTTGAACATTTTGAAGGTCCCAACTAAAAGTACCAGGCTGATAACCCGTTGCTTGAGCAACCATTTGCATCAAAGCTAAATACTGCATTTGATTAATACATCCTGCAACTAAAAAATCACTAGACCTCTGTATCAATTTCATATCCAAATAATCGACTCCGTCTCTACCATGTCTGACATTCCAAACTGTAGAATATGCACAAGGTTTTAATCCATGAGGCTTTTTAAAGTCCTCAAATTGCCACATATCAATAATATGACGTCTGCCATCTGGATTTTCTTTTAAATCCTGAATTAATTTTTTCATCTGATCATAATGAGAAATAATAGAACCATAAGTAGAACCAATGTTTCGTAAACAATTCCCATCTTTATCTTTTAAGTCCCATTCATCCCACCAAGTAACACCATATTTATCTTTTAAAACATCTAAATCTGTAGTAGCATCTTGATAAATCCAAAGAACTTCGCCAATACTCTTTTTAACCGCAATTGGCCTAAGAGTTATCATAGGAGACTCTCCTTTAGAAATATCATATGTAAATAGTCCTGGATTATTTAAAGATAAAGTATTTGCAGGTTTTCCATCTGTTTCATACTTAGGACGAGGATCCATATCATAACAACCTTCTCTAAGTAACTTATCCATCATCACTTTAGCATACATATCACCTTTTGTACCAACAGGGTTCCCGTCTTTATCTAATAAATGAAGCCCATCCGTTTTAACTTCAGGATATTCTAAATCTGCAAGCTTAAAAGGACAATCTCCCTTTTCTAACAACTTCGTATTAATATAATCAACATCTATATTTGCCATATCTTATTACCTCCTAATTAACTATATCATGAAACTAAAAAATAAAAGTGTTGCGAATGCAACACAAAAAGAAAAAAAGCTATCAAAGCTTTTTTTAATAATCCCATTCACGATTCATCTTTTCTAAATTTTCTTTACTAGAAGTAACTATCATCTTAACTCTACCAAGTTCATTATAGTTATGAACTTCCCCATTTTTCAAATCATCTATCACGCAATTAGTAATCTTTTTAAGAGAAATACTATTTACTTCATAAAAATCTAAGAAAACAGAATCATTCACTTCTTCTAACTGAACATGATTAATACTAGGATAATATTCAATCTGTACACGTACTTGATCTTGTAGACTTTCATCTTCAATAAATTCAGTATAGTAATAATCATAATAATGAATAGAAAAATCATCACTCATAGGATAAACCTTCTCTTCTGTCTCTGTTTTAAATCCCTTTGGAACATCATCAACAACAGTAAGATTTAAAAAATACCAAACAGATAAACCAATTCCAATAGAACTAACAACAATAGAACTTAAAATGGTAATAATAATTCTTCTCTTACTAAATTTCAAATTAAAGATAAAATCTAAAATAATTTCTATTAAAACAATAGCAAATACAATAATTCCTATCAATAATAAGATAGGTCCAAATAGAAAGACACCTTGAAACATTACGGCAAGTAATACTACCAAAGCGACAATTCCAAAAATGGTTCCAATCACAACAGGAATCAACAAGAAAAATAAAATACATTTAATACAAATAGTAATTGCTTTGGTAAACAAATCTAATAAACTAAAACCAGAAGAATTATTTTTAATAACTTTGACTTTTTTAGGTTTATTTTCTGCTACTTCTTTCTCACCAGAATTCTCCATTTCTTTGCTTTCATCGCTTTCTTCTACTACTTCAATGATTTCTTCACTATCTAAGAACTTAATCTTAAAAATATAAAGAAAAGCAGCAATCGCTAAAATAGCGTATCCAGCATTAAAAATAAATTCAAAGAATTTAGAGAAGAAAAGACTAAATACATTATCACCTGTATAAAACAAACTAATAACAATTTCTTTCAAAATAACAAAAGGAATAGAAAAACATAAAATCACACAAATAATAATCAATATTTGAGCAAGCATTTTAATTAATTCTTTCATAGTTTTGTGTTCAAAAACAAAAATTGTTTTCTTTACATAATCACATATACTTTGAAAAGCACTCTTAATAACGCTACTGGCATCTTTTCTTTGCCTTTCTTCTGTTACATCCTTATTAATTAAAACATCCAAATCACAATGGAAAAGATTACATAATGCAACAATCTTATCCATCTCTGGATAACTACTCCCTGACTCCCATTTAGAAACAGACTGTCTAGTAACACCCAATTTTTCTGCTAATTGTTCTTGAGAAATTCCTTGTTCTTTTCTCAACTTCTGTAAGTTTTCACCAAACTTCACCTTTTCATCACCTCGAAAAAAATCTTACAATGTTAACCGGTTGCGCACCACCAATTTTAGGTTGTTTTTTGTATAATTTCGGTTGCATTTTCACTTTTTCTTAGATTTTTGGTCCATGATAAGAGAATATAATACATCTTTATCACCAGAAGTAAAACCATCCTGAGTAAGTAATACACTAACTTTATTTTTTAACATCAGACAAATAACATCTTTTCTTTCTTTCACTTTAACTACATCACTTAAAAGATAAGTTTCTTTAACAGAAGACTTTTCAGCTTGCATTTCGATTTTATCTTTATGAATAGTAATTTTCATTATTACATTCTTTGACGAATTCATACTATATATTTTTTTATAAGCCATACGAGCCAATAAAGTAGGAAAGCAAAAATAATAAATAGCTCCTAACAACAAAATAATAAGACTAAAGATTCCAAATGAATAGTCCCCTTCTAAAAAAGAAGAAATAGTAGAAAACAAAACTAAAATAAGTAAAAACAAATAAAAACCAGTCTGCAAATTCACTTGATAAAACCTTTTAATAATTGCATAGTCATATACATATTGATTAACAACTTTTTTCATAATATCACCTAATATAATTATAACAAAAAAAGAAGTAAAATTACTTCTTTCTTTTTCATATTGTTATAAATCTTTTAATCATTATGTCTAACAAAACGTTCAAATTCTTTTATTTCTGGAGTTTCCATTTCAGTTTTAGCTAGTTTTTCAATCAAACTCTTTTGTTCACGTGAAAGTTTCTTTGGAGTATAGACTTTAAAAATAACATACATATCACCTTTAGTCTTATGATATTTATTATCAATTCCTTTACCACGAATACGTTGTTTATCTCCACTATTAGTACCAGGAGCAATATTAATTTTAACATTACCATACAAAGTAGGAATTTCCTTTTTGCATCCCATAATAGCTTCTGTTAATGTAAGAGGAACTTCAACATAAATATCATCATCTCGTCGTATAAACACATCATGATCATCAACAACGAATTCTAAATATAAATCCCCGTTTTCTCCTCCATTACTGCCAGGATTACCTTTACCAGAAACTCTCAAACGATCTCCTGTATTAATACCAGCTGGAATATTAATAGTTAAAGTCTTATTCTTTCTAACTTTACCTTTTCCTTTACATTTTGTACATTTTCTCTTAAATGTATAACCAGTACCACCACAATCTGGACAAGTCGTCTTAGATAAGAAAGAACCCAAAATAGTATGTTGCTCAGAGGTAACAGTTCCACTACCATGACAAGTAGAACACTTTTCTTCATCAAAGCCACCCTTGCCATCACACTCATCACAATCTTCTACAACATCTACATCAAATTTCTTCTCACAACCAAATACAGCTTCTTCAAAATCAAGATTCATTCTCATTAATACATCACTACCACGACGAGCTCTAGATCCACGACCACTAGAAGAATTTCCTCCACCAAATCCAAATCCAGAGAATCCACCAGATCCTCCAAAGAAGGAATCAAAGATATCACCGAAATCAAAATCAGCGCCATCAAATCCTTGATAAGAATATCCTCCAGCACCAGCTGGGCCATTGCCTACACCAGCATGTCCATACTGATCATACATCTTACGTTTTGATTCATCAGAAAGTACAGAATATGCTTCTTGTACCTCTTTAAATTTTTCTGTCGCATTAGGATCATCTTTATTTAAATCTGGATGATATTGTTTTGCTTTTTTACGAAAGGCACTTTTTATTTCATCTTGGCTAGCAGTTTTACTAACACCAAGCACCTCATAATAATCACGTTTCTCTGCCATATCTACACCTCATTTCCTAATGATAGACAAGAAAGTAGCTATGCGCTACTTTACTTCTCTTAATCTTCTTCGATATCTGCTTCTTGAACATCATCATCAGATTTTTTGTTTTTCTTCTTATCTTTCTTTTTATCTTCTTTATCGTCATCATCATCTTTTTCGTCTTGTTGTCTATCTTTTGCAGCTTGTTCATAAACTTTTGTTGCTAAAGCCATAGCTTTTTCTTGTAATTTATCTTTATATTTCTTGATGTCATCCATATCATCATCATCCATAGCTTTTCTTAAATCTTTAATTAAATCTTCAGCTTCTTCTTTTTCTTTCTTATCAACTTTATCTCCAAGATCTTTAATAGCTTTTTCAGTTTGGAAGATTAATTGTTCAGCTTCGTTTTTAGTCTCAGCTTCTTCTTTACGTTTTTCATCAGCCTCTTTGTTTTCTTCAGCTTCTTTACGCATCTTTTCAACTTCTTCATCAGATAAGTTTGTAGAAGAAGTAATAGTAATAGATTGTTCCTTATTAGTTCCTAAATCTTTAGCTGTAACGTTAACAATACCATTAGCATCAATATCGAATTTAACTTCAATTTGAGGAACTCCTCTAGGTGCAGGTGGAATGTTAGTTAATTTAAATCTACCTAAAGTCTTGTTATCAGCAGCCATTGGACGTTCACCTTGTAATACATGTACATCTACAGCTGGTTGGTTATCAGCAGCAGTTGAGAATACTTCTGATTTAGAAACTGGGATTGTAGTATTTCTTGGAATTAATGTAGTCATAACTCCACCTAATGTTTCAATACCAAGTGATAATGGTGTAACATCAAGTAATACGATATCATTAACATCACCAGTTAATACACCACCTTGAATAGCAGCACCCATAGCAACTACTTCATCAGGGTTAACTTCACGAGATGGTTCTTTACCTAATTCTTTAGTAATTAAGTCATATACCATAGGAATACGAGTTGATCCACCAACTAAGATAACTTTATCAATATCTTTCTTAGTCATATGAGCATCTTTTAACGCTTTACGAACTGGTTCCATAGTAGACTCTACCAAATCAGAAATCAAATCTTCAAATTTAGCACGAGTTAAAGTAATATCCAAATGTAATGGTTCTCCATCTTCACCTTTAGCAATAAATGGTGCAGATACTTGAGTAGATACCATACCACTTAAATCTTTCTTAGCTTTCTCAGCAGTCTCTTTCAAACGTTGCATAGCCATTTTATCTTTACTTAAATCAATACCATTCTCTTTCTTGAATTCTTTGATTAAGTATTCCATAATTCTTTCATCAAAGTCATCTCCACCTAAATGGTTATTACCATTAGTAGACTTAACTTCAAATACACCATCACCTAACTCAAGGATAGATACATCAAAAGTACCACCACCTAAGTCATATACTAAGATAGTTTGTCCTTCATCTTTTTCAAGACCATAAGCCAAAGCAGCAGCAGTTGGCTCATTGATAATACGCTCAACATCTAATCCTGCAATCTTACCGGCGTTCTTAGTAGCTTGACGTTGACTATCATTAAAGTATGCTGGAACAGTAATAACAGCTTTATCAACTTTTTCACCTAAATAACTTTCAGCATAATCTTTAATATAACTTAAAATCATAGCAGAAATCTCTTCAGGAGTATATTCTTTTCCTTCAAGTTCTACCTTTTCACTAGTTCCCATTTTTCTCTTAATAGAACTAACTGTATTTTTATTTGTTAATGCTTGTCTTTTAGCATTTTCACCAACAATTCTTTCTCCATTTTTAAATGCAACTACAGAAGGAGTTGTTCTACTACCTTCAGGGTTTGGAATAACCTTTGGAGCACCAGCTTCCAATACTGCAGCACATGAATTTGTTGTACCTAAATCGATACCAATAATTTTACTCATATATCATCTCTCCTTTATTTACTATTAACTTTTACTGAGGCAGGACGAATTACCCTACCATTTAATTTATATCCTTTTAATAAAACTTCTGTAACAACATCATCATCCATCTCAGGAACATTATCAGTCATCAAAGCTTGTTCTTGACTTGGATCAAAAACTTCACCAACGCGATTAATTTCTTCAACTCCAAATTTCTTTAAAATTTCTGTTAAATTTGCATACATCATTTTAAATCCATCTAAGAATTTAGATAACTCATCACTCAAGTCATGATCATCAAGCTTAATAGCTCTTTCAAAATTATCAACTACATTAATAAGCTCAGTAACTAAATCTTGATTAGCAAACTTCAACATATTTGCAGTTTCCTCATCTTTTCTCTTACGATAATTAACAAGTTCTGCCTGCGTCAACTTAACTTTATTTACTAAATTTTGATTTTCTTCCTGTAACTTACTAATTTGTTCTAATAACTTTTGATTTTCTTCCTTTAATTTAGAATCAACATGTTTATCACGTTTTGTCTTTTTGTCTTTTTTATCTTCACTTGGAGCACTCTGTCCTTCTGGAACAGGTATCTCATCAAGCTTTTCAACAACTTCTTCAGGTTGCTGTTCTACAACTTTTTCTTCCTTATTATCCATAACTACCTACCTTTCTATATTTTCTTTCATGTATTCAAGCATGGAAACGACACGATCATATTCCATTCTCTTTGGTCCAATAATGGCAAGTGTTCCTTCTTGATTACCACTCTTAAATTTAGTCTTAATCACAGTAACATCATCATCAATTTTACTTTCACTACCAATATAAACTTTAATATTGTTGTCACCATCTTCTTCAATTTTATGAAGAAGTTCTGGGTTATCAAGTTTATTAAATACAGACTGAATTTTTTCAACATTACTAAATTCAGGTTGTGTTAAAAACTTGTTCTTACCAACAACATTAATTTCTTGACTCGTGAAATCACTAAATACATGATAGAAGGCATTATATAGTTGCTCATGTTGTTTAACATACTTCCCAATAATAGGCTTTACTTCATATTCTAGTTTTGCACTAACTTCATCAATAGGAGTACCAGCAATTAAATTATTAATTAAATTAACTGTTTTCTTAATATCTTCCAAAGAAACGTCTTGCAAACGAATATTTTTATGTTCAACATGACCTTTATCAGTAATAACAATTACAATCATACTACCTTCATCAATCGGAACTACTTCTATTTGTTTAAGAAGATTCTCATGAGATGTACTACCAAGTACGACAGTAGTATAATTAGTCATATCAGATATCACCTGTAAACTCTTTACTATAACATCTGATAAAGCAAGCTGTTGGTTATGAAAAACGGTTTGAAGCTTTAACATATCTTCTCCACTCATCTTCTTAGGTTCCATTAAATGATCAACATAATAACGATAACCATCTTCACTAGGAACACGACCGGATGAAGTATGTGTCTTCTCCAAAAGTCCTGCTTCTTCCAAAGCAGACATTTCATTACGAACAGTCGCACTGGAACATTTCAATGTTTTAGATATCGTCTTAGAGCCAACTGGAATTGGATCTTTAATATATTTTTCAACAATCAACTTTAAGACCTTACACTGTCTATCCGTTAACATATTTCCTTCCTCCTACTGTTAGCACTATCTTTTCCTAAGTGCTAATTATATTATATGCAATTGATTAGCACTTGTCAACAACTTGTGCTAATTTTCTGTAAAAAAAAGAGGCTTTACACCTCTAATAACTAGCAAGAACAAAACGGAACTGATTATAACCAGTAGCATTGTTACTTACTAACATTCCATTAACACTATTATTTTGAAGAGCTATTCTGGTATTAGAACTATTATTCATACGGTAATAGCCATTACCTAAAGAAGCAATAGTAAATAATTGAGCCCCAGAAGAAGACTTATCTCTAAAATATAGATTAGAACCTTCCGCTTGTAATACTCTCTGATTTACAACAGATTCAATATAATATTTTCCACTACTTTGATATACATGCCACAACTGCTCATCACTACCATCAAACAACTCTCCGACCATAAACTGATTAGATTCATTTTTAAGTCCTAAAACATGATTACTATCTACAAAAATATAATAATTACCATCTGGAAGATTTTGCGTAGTATCATATTGGAAAGAACTAAAATGAAGACCTGAAGCAGGATCTTTAAATTTACCACTGGCACTACCAAGCGTTCTCCAATTAGAATTATCAGAACTTACAGAGACACTATGACCAGTTAAAGTAGCATTAGCACTATGCCAAACAGCAACTTCCTCTAAATCGTATCTACCACCTAAATTGATAGTAACACAATGAGAACCACTTCCACTGGCAGTTGCTTTAGTAGTGGTATCTCCATCCACCATTTTGCTACTATTAGAAATACCAGAACCACTAACGCTTCTATTTAAAGCAACATTTCTACCTTCATCAATAGCTTGTATCTCCGACCAAGTAGCACTACCAGACACACAATCCCTAATATACTGTACTTGATTTAGAGAGGCATTAGAACCTTTTCTAGGAGGATTATTTTCATCATTGCTAGAAACTTTAGTAACCTTGAATTGTCCATTTCCACTATGAACATCTTCTATAATCATACCATTATAGATTTTAGGAGTATAATCTTCTATTCGTGGATTACCAGAGCTATCATAATCACCTCGAAACAAATCCTCATATGTTCCTGAAGGCTGATTTGTCAAAGTTCCGCTCTTATTAGCAAATCTAGAACCAGCATTACCATAAATAAAAGATGTAGTCATACCATAATATTTACCACTACCCTTACCACCTAAAGCAACCATAAAACGACTGGCAAGTGAATCTGAATCATTCACATCACTAGAATAAAGACGAACATCCGTAGCTCCACCATTAAAAGAACCATCTTGACTTCCTAAATAAAAATAAATAAAATCATTAGCTTGCAAATACATAATAGCAGAAGCATAATCTCCTCTTTGAGTATTCGTTCCAGCTCCCCATATTTCTATTTTATACCAAGCACCATCTGGAGCAATATATTCTCTTCCATTACTATCAACTGCACCACCTTGATAATAACCAGAAGAATCAGAAACGCTTAAACGATTTAATTCATCCTCAATCAAATCTACATAATTAACTGTATTTTGACGACTCGTACTAAGATTACCAAGTAAAGCCAAAACAATTAATAAAGACATTATCATAAGTCCATATAATAATGTCGAAATTGCAAAACCCTGATTATTTAACTTTTTCATATAATCACCTATCTTACGATTATTTTATCACACTTGACGTAAGATAGCTACCCATTTATCACCATATTTTTTACTCTTGACAACAAAAAGACTAGAAGGAAAAATAATTTTTTCCATTTGATCACTTTCAGCAACAATAATACCATCAGAAGAAAGTAATCCCAAATTCATAATCTTCTGAATACTCTTTTTCACTAAGTCTGTTTGATATGGTGGATCTAAAAAAATAATATCAAATTGAATTCCTTTTTGAGAAAACTCAAAAAGTGCTTTTTCATAATTCATACAATACGGATAAGCATCACAGATATCAATTGTATGAATGTTTTTTAAAATAACATCATAGGCCTTTCTATTTTTATCAACCAAGTATGCCTTTTTAGCTCCTTCACTTAATGCTTCAAAACCCAAATTCCCACTTCCTGCAAATAAATCTAAAACCACTGCCTCATCTACGTAATTTTGTATCATCCCGAACAAGCTTTCCTTAACCCGATCCATAGTAGGTCTAGTTCCCTGAATATCAAACCCAACCAAATTTCTGCCTTTATATTTACCACTAATTATTTTCAAAAAATCCCCTACTTTCTACAATCATAATCTCCACGAAGCTTCCTAAACTTTTGATTAAAATCCAAAATAAGTAAATTAACTTCGGTTTCTTTTTCTTTATACGCCAAAAAAGAAGGAGTTTTTTCAATTTTCTCTTTTAATTCAGAAGAAAAAGTTTTCTTATAGATAGAAATTTGACTCATTAAATCTTTATCAGCCAAAGTAACTTTTTTCTGTTCTAAAAAAGAAACGACTTTCTCATCTTCTAAAATCACTTTTTTTAAATTTTCTAATGCTTCTATTAATTCATTCATAAAATGATTATAACATAAAACTACTGAAATACATCCATAAAAGCAGAAATCATCTTCATTTGATCAACAGCTCGTTCTAATTTATCTTCTCCTGTCAATTTAAAATACTTTTTAGCAGCTTTCTCCATGTCTTTTAGACAATCCTCATTTCGATTTAATCTTTTATACCAAGAAGAATCTACTTTTAAATAATCTGAAAGTAACGGATTTTCTCTTATCTTTTGTAACATCAACGGTGTCATATTTAATCATCCAAATAAGAATATCCAGAAGAAGATTTTACAGAATTAGAAGAGAAATTACCACCTATATTTTGAATAAGACCAATTGCTTTTTGCATATTAACAATAGACTTTTGTACACCATCTAAATCCAAATTCTTTAAATAATCCATTAAATCTTTCAGAGAAGAAAAATCATGACTACTAGAAGTAGAAGATGTAGATGAAAAATAGTCTTTCCAAACGCTACTATTTTCTCCATAAATTTCATAGAGTTCATAAAGCTTCTGCCAATTAGTCTTTCCGCTCATCACATAACTAGCCAGTTCCGTATGACCTCTAGCAAATGACTTAAAACTTTCCTTCGACATAGTATCACCACTATATTTTATGTAGAAAAATAAAAAAAAGAAGAATTATCTTCTTTTCCTATTATAATAAATCCTAATCGATTATCTATTTCAAAAAATCATCAATTGTCATCAAACGATCATCAATTTCTTTTAAAGAAATTTTATCTTTCTTAGGAACATCTTTCACTTCGGGCATCACTTCTTCTACATCCAAGGTTTCAATTTCCTCTTGCATAGGTTCTTCTCTTCTTTGAAGAGTAGCAATCATAAAACTATCACTAAGTTCATGTTTAGAAATTTGACCACCAATAGAATAACGATCTGCAATATTTAATTCTGTCAATTTTAAAGTTTCAATCTCACCATTCTTAATACCAATATAATTTTTAGAATCCGTAATAAAAGTCTTGATAATATGATATGGATTACTCTTAACCTCACGAATAACCAACAACCCACGTCTAGCACGAGTAGAAAGTTCAAACTCATTTAAATGTACTCTCTTACCAGTACCTTTATCAGTAATAACAGATAAATACTCTGCCTCTGTTGGATCAAATTGGTTAATAGATACCAAATGATCATCTTTTAATTTCATAGCCTTAACACCAGCAGCTTTAACCCCTACAACCGGAACCTCTTCTGTAGCAAAACTTAATCCATAACCACTATCTGTTGTAAGGAATAAAGTATTCTTCTCTTCTACAAAAGCATCGATTAATAAATCATCATCCTTTAACTTCATACAACTAGTTGGTTTAGAATAACGAGAAAGTTTAAAGTCTGCTAACTTACTACGTTTAATCATACCATTACGAGATGTAATAACAACATTTTTATCAGTATCAAAAGTTGCGACTGGAATAGCACAAACCACTGCTTCATCTGGAGAAATTTCAATCACATTACTTACATGTTTAGGCATATCTTTCCATTTTAAATCAGGTAAAATATGAACTGGAATATGTAAATAATTACCATGAGTAGTAAATACCAACAACGTATCTAACGTCGTCATCTCATAAATACCCAAAATATAATCATTCTCTTTAATCGTAATATCTTCAGGATTAGATGCTGTATAGCTTCTAAAGGAAGTACGTTTAACATATCCATCCTTCGTAACCATAACAACACAATCTTCTTTAGGAATCATTGCTGTAGTATCAATCTTAATTTCGGTAATTTCAGCTTTAATATCTGTTAAACGTTCTGTTGCATACTCTTTCTTAACATCACGTAAATCTTTCTTCATAACAGATTTTAAAACATCTTCACTACCTAAAATAGCAGTCAAACCATTAATAATCTTTTCTAAGTTTGCCATCTCTTCTTGTAAAGCAACAACATCTGTATTCGTTAAACGATAAAGTTGTAAGGTAACAATAGCTTCTGCTTGCTCCATAGTAAATTCAAATTCTTTTACCAAGTTTTCTTTAGCATCACTCTTATTTTTAGACTCACGAATAACTTTAATGACTTCATCTAAAATAGAAAGACATTTAATTAATCCTTCTACAATATGATAACGTGCTTTTGCATGAGCTAAATCAAACTCTGTACGACGACGAACAACTTCTCTTTGATGAGCAATAAAAGCATCTAAAGACTGTGCAAGCCCCAATAACTTAGGTCGCTTATTGACAATAGCAACCATATTAAAATTGTAATTAATTTGCATGTCTGTATTCTTGAGTAAATAATTGATAACCAAATCTACATTTGCATTCTTCTTTAAATCAATCACAACACGAACATCAGCTGCTGACTCATCCCTTACTTCCCCAATACCATCTATTTTTTTATCAATACGAATATCATCAATCTTTTTAACCATCAACGCTTTATTTACTTCGAATGGTATTTCTGTAATAATAATGGACTTACCATTTTTATTTTCTTCGATTGTATATCGACTTTTTACAACAATCTTTCCACGACCAGTCTCATAAGCTTGACGAATTCCATCAATACCTTCAATAATACCACCAGTAGGAAAGTCAGGACCTTTAACATATTTCATTAATGTATCCAAACTACAATTTGGATTATCAATACGATGAATGGTAGCATCAATTACCTCTCCTAAATTATGAGGTGGAATATTCGTAGCATATCCTGCTGAAATACCCATTGCTCCATAAACAAGAAGTGCCGGAAAACGTGCCGGTAAAACAGTAGGTTCCATTGTAGTATCATCAAAGTTAGGAGCAAATTCTACTGTATCTTTATCAATGTCACGAAGCATTTCATTACTAATCTTAGAAAGGCGAGCTTCTGTATAACGATAAGCAGCAGGACTATCTCCATCAATAGATCCATTATTACCATGCATATCAATATAAGGAAGTCTAGTTTTCCAAGGCTGACTCATACGAACCATTGCATCATAAATAGAAGTATCACCATGTGGATGATAATTACCAATAACATCTCCTACTGTTTTTGCACTCTTACGATAAGGTTTATCATAGGTATTTTTCTCCTTATGCATAGAATACAAAATACGACGTTGAACTGGTTTTAATCCATCCCTAGCATCTGGAATTGCACGTTCTTGAATAATATACTTAGAATAACTACCAAATCTCTCACCCATGATATCTTCCAAAGTATAATCAAATATTTTCTCTATTACCTCTTGCGTTTCATTTTTTTTCTTTGCCATATTATCACTACTTTCAAATTATATTACCCATAAATTATCGCTTAAAAGCATATCCTGATTTTTGTCCATATCGATTCTTAAATGTACGAGCCATATTACTCTGTTCAATAGAAAATTTAGAACTACCACGGCGAATCAAAGACTCCATTAAAGAAGAAATATTAGAATTTCTTACATAATCCGATAATGCTTGTTTTTGAAATAAAAACATAAAATTATAAGAAACAATACTAGTTGTCTCAAAACTAGAACTGTCTAAATATGTTGTAATTGGAAAAATCGCAAATTCTTCACATCCATCAGGAAGAGTTTGTAAAATTTCTAAAACAGTTAATCCACTAACGTCATCAAAAGGACAGCATAAAACCTTATTTTCCCTCATCATTCGTTGATAACTTGAAAGTGAAGAATTTTCTTCACATTCAGGAAAAACCCCTAAAAAGAAATTCATCTTTTGAAAACTCTTCTCAACACTCACAATAACAACACTTTCTCAAATTATATTTTATATTCATCTTCCAAAGTAAATTCAACGTTCTCATCAATCCATTCCTTACGAGGAGCAACCTCATCTCCCATAAGAACGGATACACGCTTTTCAGCTAACTGTGCATCTTCAATATTAACACGAATCAAAGTACGGCTTCCTGGATGCATTGTAGTTTCACCTAACTGATCCGCATTCATTTCACCAAGACCTTTATATCTTTGTATTTCACACTTTTTACCTTTAGATTTTTCTTTCATTTCTTCAATTGTATAAGCATACTCAATATTCTTACCAGACTGAATCTTAAAAAGTGGAGGTAATGCTACAAACAATCTTCCGTCTTCAATAAGAGGTTTCATATAACGATAGAAAAAAGTAAGCAACAAACATTGGATATGACCACCGTCTTCGTCCGCATCGCTCATGATAATAACTTTGTTATATTCACAATCATGAATATCAAAATTAGAGCCATATCCAGCACCAATTGTATAAATCATAGTATTAATTTCTTCATTTTTTAAAATATCTTCTTCTTTTGTTTTTTCTGTATTTAAAACTTTACCACGCAAAGGAAGAATCGCCTGATACTTTCTATCTCTAGCTTGTTTTGCAGAACCACCTGCAGAATCTCCCTCGACTAAGAACAATTCTTTTTTTGACTTATCCTTACTTTGAGCAGGAGCAAGCTTTCCAGAGAGACTTCTTTCTTCTTTCTTCTTACCAGTTCCCTTACGAGCAGCTTCTCTTGCTTTACGAGCAGCTTCTCTTGCCACTTTACTACGTAAACTCTTATTAATAATTTCTGTTGCAATTGACTTATTTTCCTCTAAGAACACCCTCATCTGTTCTGTCACAATATTTTCAACAGCAACTCTAGCCGCAGGAGTACCAAGTTTTCCTTTTGTCTGACCTTCAAACTGTAAAATATCTTCTGGTATTTTCAAGTTAATAACAGCAGTAAGTCCTTCACGAACATCACTACCTTCAAGAGGTTTATCTTTACCCTTAATAAATCCATTACTCTTAGCATAATCATTAAATACACGTGTCAAAGCCGTCTTAAATCCTACTTCATGAGTACCACCATCAATTGTTTTAACATTATTAACAAAACTGACAATTGTCTCATTATACGTATCTGTATATTGTAAAGCAACATCTACTTCCATCTTATCTCTTACTCCAGTAATAGATAACACTTTATGTAAGACATTTTTACCTTTATTCATATCTTCAACAAACTCTTCAATACCACGTTCATAATGAAACTTACTACTACGCTCATCTTCTTCATCGATAACTTCAATCGTAATACCCTTTAATAAGAACGCAGACTCCTGCATTCTTTCACAAATTGTTGTATAAGAAAAATTAGTCGTAGAAAAAATCTCATCATCTGGCAAAAAACGAACAGTAGTACCCGTCTTGTTCGTCGTACCAATCTTCTTTAATGGAGTCGCAACATGTCCCCCATTTTCAAAACGAATATAGTACTCGCCCTTATCATGTTTAATCGTTACCTCCATCCATTTCGATAACGCATTAACAACACTAGCACCTACACCATGTAGTCCTCCTGATACTTTATAACCAGATTCTTCAAACTTACCTCCAGCATGCAAAACCGTAAAAATAACTTCTGGAGTAGATTTACCAGAAGCATGCATACCAGTAGGAATACCACGTCCATGATCTTCAATACTGACAGATTTATCACTATGTAAAATAATTTTAATATAGTCACCAAACCCATTAATTGCTTCATCAATAGCATTATCTACAATTTCCCACACTAGATGGTGAAGTCCTCTCTTATCAGTAGAGCCTATATACATACCAGGTCTTTTTCTAACTGCTTCAAGTCCTTCCAAAATCTTAATCGATGACTCATCATATTTTAATGCCATTTATTATCACTCCTAATATCTAACTACTACTTATTATAACAAAAAAGTAAAGTTTTTCAAAGAAAACTTTACTTTATTTGACATAATTACTAATAATAAGAAATAATTCCCATCCATTATTTCAAACTTCTCCAAATGAACATCTACTCTAATATAAATAGTAAAAGAAACAGACTCGATGAATGTTCATATAACAAACATAAATAAATTTCCTTAATTCCATATAATCGAATAATTATAAATTATACCTATTCTTATACTTGCTTCTCCACTTCAAAAGAATACTCTACTGCTTTAACCTTATACTTGCTTGGTAACTTACCCTTAGAAATGAATTTCTTATCTTTTAAATCCAAAGACACCTTAAAATATCCATCTATATTTCTAATATAAATAGATTGGTTAGAAACACCTAAAACTTCACTTACTTTTATTCTTCTTTTCTTAATTTTTTCACTCTTTAAATCATACCTAGTAATCAAAGAATCTTTAAAAGTATAAAAAGCATCTTGATATCCCATTACATAATGAATATCTTTATAATTACTGCGATAAATCATAAAACGTACCTCATACGTTTCATAAGTCCAATTCATACTTTCATCTTCAAATTTATGCTCAGTAGCACCTGTTCTCTCAACAAGATAAGAAACATAACCTTCCGAAACATCTCCCTGAAAAAAAGCATAATCTCGATTATGCCAGTAAACAGGATTCTGACTATCAACCCTACCCATTTCGGGATTTTCTGGAACATTAACAAAAGCCCCAACAGTGCCAAGCCTTTTTTCTCGCTCTGTTGGAATATTATCATCCGTTAACCGAAAATACAAGATAACTCCACCAATCACAATAAAAAGAACACCAATCAATAATATTATTTTTCTTTTCATAAGTCACCCCACAACTTAGTATTAGCATACTCCTTAGTAATTTTTAAAGGAATCTCTATTTCTTTCTGTTTATCTTCTTGATTGATATACTCTATATGAATTTTCATTTGAGCCAAATCGCAAATCTCAATTGCATTAGGTACATTTTCAACTATAGCATCAACATAATAAACTCGATTTAATAAATAAAAATGAAATGGTTGAAGCCTAGAAGAATCACTAGAATCAAATTGGAAAGAAGAAATCGTTTTATCACCACTAACAAACGAAACTTGAAGTGTTTTTATTTTATCTTCCTCAACAGTTCCAATAGTAGAATCCATTAAATCAATATTATGAATCAATATTAAATTACGTGCCCGATTAAACATAGCAAAACCATCAACAAAATATTTATCAGTCTTACTTTCAATACGATAAATTTGAACACTATTATAATTAAAAATTGTAAATAAAATTGGAAAAGATAATAAAACAAGAAAAAGAAAACCTACCGCAATTTTAAAAATAAACCTCTTGCTATTTTTACTAATAGTCTTATTCTCTTTCTTTTCTCCATTTAAAAGCTCTTCTAAATCAACTTCCAAAATAGAACTTAAAGAATTAAGTAAAAAAATATCAGGAGCATTAACACCTCGTTCCCATTTTGAAACAGTCTTAGAAGAAACACCTAGAGCCTCTCCCAGCTTTTCCTGAGTCCATCCTTTTTCTTTTCGAAGACTAGCAATAAAATTTCCAACTTTCTCTAAATCCATCATACATCACCCAATTCATATTCATTATGAAAAATAACTACTAAAAGTTTACCCTAAAAATCAAAAACACACAATCTCTTATTCAGCTACGCTTATCACCAAAAAAGAGAATTCCTTTTTTATTATAATTATACAAAAAAATTGACCAGTTTCCTAGTCAATATCTTCTAACTTCTCATAAGTTTTTTTAGCTGCATTTTTAGCCATTTCCTTCATATTAGACATAGCATTAGGATTCTTTTTCATGTACATATAGCCAGCAACTCCCATGCCACCTAAAATAGCAGCCCACATCATTTTATTCATTGTTTTCTTTTCCATGTTTTTCACCTCATTTTTATTATGAGATAAAACAATTTATTTTATACCATTTTCTAAAAATTCTTGAATTGTCGTTCTACGAACATCAGAAGAAGTATTAGAAACCGCTTGCTTTAAGGCCTTTTTATCACCAATTAAATATAACATTTTTTTACTTCTAGTAATACCAGTATAAACAAGTTTACGATAAAGCATTTTTCTATAACCTTGTACCAAAGGCATAACAACAACATCAAACTCACTACCTTGTGATTTATGAATAGAAATGGCATAAGCAAGTCGAAATTTATTAAAATTCGCAGCCGTAAAGGTAACTTCATTCCCATCAAAATCAACAATAATTTTTTTAGCAGGACTAGTAATAATTTGACTAATAATACCAATATCACCATTAAAAATATTTTCTTCTGGCATATTCGTAAGTTCGATTACCTTATCTCCCTCACGAAAAATCACATCACCTACAACCACTTCTTTTTTACTAGCATCTTTAGGATTAAAGATTGTTTGTAATTGATTATTAATAATATCAATCCCATAGCGTCCTTTATACATAGGAGCAAGTATTTGAAATTCTTTATAAGACAAATCTTTAAAGGTAGAAGAAACATCCATCAAACTAGAAATAACTTGATCATCCTGACACTCAATAAAAGTTAAATCTTCATCTTGATTAAAAACATCATCTTCTACACATCCATTACGAATATCGTAAGCCAAGGTTAAAATATTAGAATCTTTTCCTTGACGATATAATTCCTTCAATTCAATAACTGGAAGTTTTCCGCTAGCAATCACATCATGAAGTAATTGACCAGGACCAACAGATGGTAACTGATAACTATCACCAACCATAATAATTTTGCAATTAGCTGAAATTCCTCGCAATAAACTAGCCATCAATAAAGTATCAATCATACTAGCTTCATCAATAATAACTAGATTAACTTTACTTTTATGATACTCATTTACTTGAAATTTATTTGAATCTTTTTGCCATTTCAAAAAACTATGAATGGTAGATGCTGGCATCAAAGTTGCATCACTCATTCTTTTTGCAGCTCTACCAGTAGGTGCAAGTAAAGCAACTTGATCAGCTAGTTTTTCATAAGACAATTTATGAACATCTTTATATAATTCAATAATTCCCTTCATAATTGTAGTCTTACCAGTTCCTGGTCCACCAGTAATCACTAAAAAATTCTTTTTAACACTCTCTAAGATAGCTTGTTTTTGTACTTCATTATAAGAAATACCAAAAATGTCTTCCATTTCTGAAAAATGTTCCTCTAAATTAGGAAACTCCTCTTCTTCTTTATGAGCAAGTAAACGAAAACGTTTTACAATCAAGCACTCAGCTTCATACATATCCTTTAAATAATACTTCTCATCTTTTTGAATAACTTTCATATCTATAATTAACGAATTCATAGCCTCTTGATAAGAACTTTCAGAAATAGAAGTTAATAAAACTCTAGGTAAATACCCAAAAATCTCATCATAAAAGAAATAACTATGTCCATAAGCATTACTAACTTCTTCCATAATATATAAAATAGCAGCTTTAATACGGATGAAACTGTCTTTCGAAACTCCATTTTTTAAAGCAATAGAATCAATCTTTTTAAAACTAAGTTCATAAATACTATATTCTAACTGATAAATGTCGTCGTGAATAATTTCTTTTACTCTATCCTTATAATAATTATATACAAGCATAGAATCTTTCGTAGAAAAACCTAAATTAGATAAGTATAAAACTGTTTCATAACTAGACTCATATTCTTTTAATTTATTATGTAAAATATCTATATTTTTCTTTGTAATACCTGGAATTAAGATTAAATTATCAGGATGTTCCAAAATAATAGACAACGTATCTTTTCCTAAAACCTCGACAATACTTTTAGCCTTCTTTTCACCGATTCCTTTAAAGAGTCCGCTCGTTAAAAATTCAACAATCGCATCTTTTTCTTCTGGTTTACATCTCTCATAACTAGTAACACTAAACTGAGTTCCATATTTAGGATGTTCTACCATTTTGCCAAAAAAAAGATAGGTATCCATATCATTAAGTTCATGAAAATATCCAGTAAAAGTAATCGTCTTATCCAAAAATGGTGTCAACTCTTCACTATTAGTTTCTTTTACTTTAAAAAGTCCAATATGATATCCATTACTATTTTGATAGATACTTCTTTGATAATGTCCCTTGATATAGATATCCATAATATCCTCCTTTAATCCCAATCGATTCTACTATCCAATACTTTTCTTCGATATGACTTCTTTTGTTTCTCCAATTGTTCCCCAGATAATTCTGGATAGTTTTCCATCAATTGTTGATCAAAAACTTGTTGTTGCTCTCGTAAAATATTTAAAGCTTGTTCTCCAAAAGATAATGCCTGTTGTAATTCAGGAGCAATATCTGCAGAAGATAGAGATTTTAATCGATTACCTAAATAACCAAACTCTGTCTCATAATCTTTTGTTGCTGAATACAAAACTGCAGACTGTCGAACAGCCTGATTTATTGCCATAGATTCCTCTTTCAGATTAGAAAATAACACTTTCAAATCATCATCTTCCAAACTACTTGGTAAAGTATCAGAATCTATTGCCAACTGTGTTAAAATAATTTTTCTATCATTCTTATGATACCATACACTTTCATCATATGGTCTAGTGATTTTATATTTAGAATAAGTTGAATGATAAGAAGCAACACCTTCATTATAGTTTGGTAAAGTTTCCATATTGTCCAAAAGAACAATCTCATCACCCCACAAAAAACTAGTATTGTATACTTCCTCAGTAAAGTCCGCATCTTCATCCAAAATAACATCAGAGATATGCAACTCTTTTAATTTATCCACTAACAACAACGCTTTTGGAATTTCTCCATCGTGATCTTGTAAATATTGATAAAAAGTTCCAAAAGAATAATTTGTTTTTAAATGCCCATTTCCAGGGATATCGTAATAAGTAATCAAAAAAGGATAAATTAGAGGATCTCCTTCCAAATAATATGGAGATCGTTGTCGTATATCTTTAACCGCTTGAAAAAAATCTTGATGCTCTTCATAAAACTCTTTCACATCGTTTGGCATCATAAAAGTTTTCTTTCCCAAAACTAAAGATTCCAATAGTTTACCAACATCTTTCTTACGATGCTTTTTACAAATACGTTCTAACCCTTGATTAAATTCTTCTAAGTCATCATAAAAAGATAATAATAAATTCAAATCATCTACACTTATACTAATTTTTTGTTTATATTCCATAGTTCCTCCTGAATTTTATTCCTGATTCTTTCTAGCAGAATACCCCTCACTTTCTTCTTGTCGCTTCTCTTTAAATTGCTTTTCATCATCATTAGAAACATCTAATACTTCCACTCCATGAAAAGCTAATTCATTCACATTAGACTCTTCTAAAGAATTATCTTCCTTTGGTACTTCTTTTACATCTTCTTTTTTAACATTCATAAGTTTTTGAAACATAAAATTATCCATACTATTTACTCCATTTCTATTTTTATTGTAACAAATCTACTTCTCCAATACAATAAGGATAAGAAACATCCTTAATCTTAGCTGTAACAAAAGTGTTATGAGAAAGTTCTTTCTCAATTTCTACATGTAAATAAGTATCGGTATGTCCAAAACTCTTACCGTCTTTTACTTCTTCTACTAATACTTCAACATCTTTACCAATAAAAGTTTTAAAATAAGATAATTCTAATTCTTTTGATACTGCCAAAAGTCTTCTAGCACGTTCCTTTTTGATATTAGCATCAATATGATTAGGTAACTCCATAGCCTTCGTACCTTTTCTTTCACTATAAGGAAAGACATGAATTTTGGCAAATCCAACTTTTTTACAAGTTTCTATTGTCTCTTGAAAATCCTCTTCACTTTCTCCAGGGAAACCTACAATAACATCAGTAGTAATAGCCATATCTGGTCGAATAGCACGAATTTCTCTAATCTTTTTAAAATAATAATCCAAATCATATTTACGATTCATAAGTTTCAAAACATGATTGCTACCAGCTTGTAAAGGAATATGCATATGATTGACAATAACAAGATTCTCCTTCATCACTTGTAATACATCCTCAGTTAACTCTGTTACTTCAATAGAAGAAATACGTAAACGACGAAGACCATCAATTTTAACAATTCTACGTAATAAATCAGCAAAACTAGTATCCAAGTCAACACCATAATTACCTGTATGAATACCAGTCAAAACAACTTCCTGATAACCATGATGAACCAAATCTGTAATCTCTTTTACTACAACATCTGGATCCTTACTACGACATTTTCCACGAACATAAGGAATAATACAATAAGAACAAAAATTCTCACAACCATCTTGAATTTTGACAAAAGCCCTGGTTCTACCTGGAAACTCATTAATATACATATCCTCAAATTTTCTAGGCAACTCTTGATATAAACGACGAATATCTTCTCTTTTAGAAAACCATTCGTCCAAAAGTTCAATGATTTTAGACTTATCTCTATTACCAATAACAATATCTAATCCTGGAATTGAAAAATCTTTATTTGCTTCAATAAAACATCCCATCGCAACAACACAAGCATCTGGATTCTTACGAATTGCTTTACGAATCATCTTTCTAGATTTAATATCGCTCGTATTAGTTACAGTACATGTATTAATAATATAGACATCACAAATATCATCAAAATTTCTAATTTCATAACCATGCTCTTTCAACTGATCAATAATATATTCACTCTCATAAGTATTTACTTTACATCCCAATGTTAAAATTCCAACTGTACGCAATTTACTCCCTACTTTCTTTATAATCCTGATACCACGAATCTAATTTTCCAATGGCACTATGAATAACTTCTTTACCTTTTTCAATAGCTTTCGTTCCAACTTCTTTTCCTTTTTCCACATAAGGAGAATAAGCATCTTGAAATCTATTTTTATCTTCTTCAAAGGTATCTACAGTATTATTATACTGATCTTCCCCTACATAATCTTTATACTTCGAAACAATATTTTCTTTTAATTCTTTTGCTTTTGTAACGACTGTAGTATAGCTTTTCTTTGCAGTGGACTTAATATTTTCTTTATAATTAGGAAATTTACTCTCAATGGTAGAATCAATTTTTTCATAAAGATCAAGTACTTTTTCTTTAGCACTATCAGTTAACTCTTGAAAAGTAACCCCTTTAATTGTTCCATCATAAAAAATAAAATCCGTCAAAGTAATAAAAGTATCCTCTAATTTTTCTTTCACACTTTTATCATCACCATCAGAAGCCGCTAAAGTTTCTACTTCTTTTTCAACCTCTTCTACATAGGTCACAACTTCATTCTCATTACTAGCTTTACTAGTATCTGTAAACAACGTATCACTAGTATCAGTAGAACTAAATGAAGTACTCTCACTAGAACTTTCCTTCTGGTCAGTTTTTTTGACATTTTCACTAGTATTACTTTCTTTTTTACTAGCAGTCTGTTCTTCTTTTGGCCAAATCAAAATAATAAGTAAAACGATAATAATAACTAATAAAATAATAATGACAATATCTAGAGGATTCTTTTTCATATACCACACCTCACATTGTGTACAAATTATACCATATATTCAATGATTTTACAACCAAGAAAAAAAGCTCCAAAGAGCTTAATCTAACTTTTTCTGTAATTCTTTTAAAGTCATTAAAAATTCATTTGTCTTTCTAATTTCTTCATCCAATTTCTCGTAATTAGCAGTGTTTTCAAGTTCAAGATCAGAACTATTATTAACAACTGGCTTTTCAATACCAAATACTGGAGAAATAACCGGACTGCTTTTAAATTTCTTATGTTCAGAATAAGCAGACTTTTTCACATCCATAGGAGAAACTTCTACTTTAGGAGTATCAACCTGAACAGTTTGAAAATCATCAAGAACCATTTGTTTAGGTTGCTCTGATACAACAGATTCAATAACAGGATCACGAACTTCTTCAACTGCTACTGCAACGACTTCTGATTCCTTATTAGCATTCATTCTAGCTTCTAAATCTTGTAGGCTAATTGGTTCATCTCCCTCATCTTCAAGCTTATCAAGTTCACCACTTTCATACATAGCTCTACCACGAGTCATCAACTCATCCATACTAATAATAGCATTTTGTTCTTGTTCTTCTTCAAAAGCAGTTAAATCAATATTTTTAACTTCCTCTTCTGCTTTTTCCAACGTTTCTGTTAACCTCATCAACTCTGCTTGTGCTTCTGTTGGATCAGGTTCAATACTAGTATATTGTAATTCTTCAACTTTTTCTACAGGCTTAATAACATTCTTTTCTTCACTTTCAACAACTGTCTCTTCCACATTTAGTGCATCAGGTAAAACTTCTATTTTTTCTTCTTGTAAAATTTCAGGTTGAACATCAGGTACAATGACAGGTTTTACTTCTTCAGTCTTAACCTCATTAACAGTAGTAGTTTCACTTTCTTGTGTAACATTTTCCATAACAGAAGTTGCTTTTACATCTTCTTGAATAGGAATTAAAACTGGTTCTGGTTCATTTTTATAATCAACTGCCACTTCATTTTCATCAACAATCTTTTGTAACTCTCTTGTATTTTGTCTTTGTCTCCTCTTATTAGCAGTTTTATCAAGAATAAAGAGAATTAAGCCTAAAACGGATGCAATCCCAATAAGTGAATACACCACAATCATTTCCTCAGTTGTTAAAAAATCGATTAATCCGTTCATTATTTCCACCTCTAAAACTAGTCTACCATACCCTTTAGAAAAGAATAAAGCACTATCCAAAAATTTCTATTTTTTTTCTATCTTTTGACAAAAATCGTTGACACATTTTGACAATTGTTCGATTTACATTTTTGTACACCCAATCAACAATTATCTTTAATTCCATTTTACCACAAAAAAGAAAAATAAATATACTTTTTTTAACATTTAATACAATTTTTTTAAGAACATATAATGTACCATGAAAGAAAAATTTATAAAGTCAATTTTTATCTTATTAATTGGTGGTCTATTAACCAAAGTATTAGGTATGATTATTAAAATCGTCATGAGTAGACTCATGGGAACAGAAGGATTAGGTTTATACATGATGGTCCTGCCTACCTTTTCCCTATTTATAGGACTAGGTCAATTTGGACTACCAACAGCTCTATCTAAATTAATTGCAGAAAAGAAAAAAAATAATATCAGATTATTCTTCTCCATTTTACCCATCTCTATTATCATTAATATTATTTTAATTATTACGATTTTATTAATTGCCCCAGTATTATCTAAAAACCTTCTTCATGATCCAAGATGTTACTTACCAATTTTAGCAATAGCTGTTGTAATACCTTTCACAAGCCTTTCTAGCATATGTAGAAGTTACTTCTTTGGCAAAGAAAGAATGGCTCCACATGTAATTTCAAATTTAGTAGAAGATATCGTAAGGTTATCATTAATGATAATCGGTATTCCTTTCTTTTTACCAAAAGGATTAGAATATGCAGTATGCTTCATTATTTTATCTAACACCATCAGTGAATTTGCATCAATTGTAATTCTTTTAATATTCTTACCTAAAAAAGTACAAATCAAAAAAAGAGATTTAATACCAAAAAAAGATTACATGAAAGAATCACTCTCTATAGGAATACCAAATACAACAGGAAGATTAATTGGAAGCATCGGTTATTTCCTAGAACCAATTCTCTTAACTACCACCCTTCTATCCATAGGATACTCAAATAAATATATCACAACAGAATATGGAATATTATCTGGATATGCTATGCCATTATTACTATTACCATCATTTTTTACAATGGCCATATCACAAGCATTGTTACCAGTAGTATCTAGAGAATATGCTAAAAGAAACTATGAATCAGTCAAAAGAAAAATAAAACAAGCCATTTACTATTCTCTTTTAATTGGAATACCCGTAACCATATTTTTTATATTTTTACCAGAAATCCCATTACAATTAATCTACCATACAACCGAAGGTACAAACTATATACGCTTTTTAGCCCCTATTTGTCTTTTTCAATATATTCAGTCTCCACTATCATCTAGTTTAGATGCTATGGGGAAAAGTAAAGATGGTATGACTGCCACCCTATTAGGCCAAATAGTAAGATTAACTTTTTTAGTATTACTCTCTCTACTAAAAATAGGATTATGGGGATTAATCATTGCAATCTCCCTAAATGTATTAGTAGTAACTTTTTATTCCATAAAAAAAGTAAGATATCATCTTACTATCTAGTCTTAGGACCTATACTTCTTCTTTTAGAAAGCATCCGAACAGATTCAAGGCCTTGATCATAAAAAGAAATATTACCTTTAGAAACACCACTTAATTTATCAAACAGTTCTTGATTAGAAATTCCCAAATCATCCGTTAAAGCATCAACCAAAGTAGGATCTTCAGCTAAACTAGCAAGAATTTCATGAGAATAAGCCAAACGTGTTTGTTCCAAATTCCTTAATCCCTGAGCATTTTTAATTTTTCTCATCTCATCATTCATTTTATATCACCTTTACTTTCTTTTTTTGAAGTACTTAACTCTTTCAAAATATCTCCTTTAATAGCTTCATGCTCCATAATTAACAACTCTCTATCATCAGGATTTTGAACTCTTGTTTTCAACTCATTAAACTCATCATTTGTATTCTTATTACGACTAATCAACTCCTTTTGGTCAACCATAGAGTTATTATCTTTTTTCATTCTAGTTTGCATAACATAAACCATATCACCACTTAAAACACGATAAATTAATCGAATTTTAAATTCTTTTATTTCATATAACCCAAATAATTTTTTATTATTCGAAAGTTGTCTAACTTTTTCAGTATTAGAACCAAGATCACCATACTCTAAAGTTTCCAAAGTAGCTTGCACTTTATCATAATATTCTCTAGGAATATCTTTTAAATCTCTTTGTAAAAAAGTAGAACCAAATGTTGTTTTGGCAAAAATTAAATGACGTTTTGATTGAGCAGCTTGGCTTTCAATACTCTCATCCTTTAACTGTTTTGTAACACTCTCTACTCTCTTCTTACATAATTCAATTTTTTTCTTTAAACTACC
>ULXR01017128.1_pt1 | contig 31166 bp, 34 predicted proteins | sample 1961511 | NCBI WGS metagenome assembly ULXR01 (sample SAMEA4835844, study PRJEB28245) | human gut metagenome | biome: gut microbiome; material: fecal sample | place: Denmark | collected 2008 | reverse complement strand
GAAGAGGATAGTGAATAACATTTCTGAGTGCTTAAAGAATTAAGTAGACTAAGCCGGTGGCAGACCGTTATATTTGCTAGATTTGTTTGAATCGAAAAAAGTGATTATGAAGAATTAAATAACCTTTGTAATAAATTGGGTGGCACCGCGGAAGACTAGTTTCGTCCCATAGTACTAATTAAGTATTATGGTACAGACTAGTCTTTTTATTTATTATTGAGGAGGAATATATATGTGTGGATTTACAGTTTATACTAAAAGAGATATTAGTAAAGAAGAATTTATGAAAGGGTTTTCTAAAATTCAATATAGAGGACCTGATATGAGTCGTATTGAGGAATATGACTTTGGTATTTTTGGATTTCATAGATTATCTATTATGGGACCAGAAGTAAGTGGAATGCAACCAATGAAAAGGGATGGAAGTGTATTGGTTTGTAATGGAGAAATTTATGGATTTCATAAAATAAAAGAGGAATTAGAAAAAGATGGAGTAGAATTCAAGAGTGAAAGTGATTGTGAAGTTTTACTTCCTATGTATGAAAAGTATGGTTTAGATATGTTTCGTATGTTAGATGCAGAATTTGCTTGTGTATTTTATGATGACAAAAGAGGAGATTTTGTTGCTGCAAGAGACCCAATTGGTATTAGAGCAATGTTTTATGGGTATTCTAAAGTTAGTCATTCTATTATGTTTGCCAGTGAAGCAAAAGCATTAATCGATGTTTGTGATGAGGTATTTCCTTTCCCTCCGGGTTATTATTATGCTGATGGAAAGTTTACTCAATATCGTGATATGACGCAAGTTGATCAAGTGGTATCTGATGATTTAGAAAAAATTTATCCTGAAATTCATAAGAGATTGGTAGAGGGAGTTAAGAAGAGACTTGATTCTGATATGCCAGTTGGTTTCTTATTAAGTGGAGGACTTGATTCTAGTTTGGTTTGTAGTATTGCAGCAAAGCTTTCTGATAAACCAATTCGTACGTTTGCAATTGGTATGGATATCGATGCCATTGATTTAAAATATGCAAAACAAGTAGCTGATTATATTGGTAGTGAGCATACAGAAGTTATTATTAGTAGAGATGATGTTATTGCAGCTTTGCGTGATGTTATCTATCGATTAGAAACTTGGGATATTACAACTATTCGTGCATCGATTGGAATGTATTTACTTTCTAAGTGGATTAGAGAAAATACAGATATTCGTGTTCTTTTAACTGGTGAAGTTAGTGATGAGTTATTTGGATATAAATATACTGATTTTGCTCCAAGTGCAGAAGAATTCCAAAAGGAAAGTGAAAAGAGAGTTCGTGAACTTTATATGTATGATGTGTTACGTGCTGATAGATGTATTTCTAGTTGTTCTTTGGAAGCTCGTGTTCCTTTTGCAGATTTAGATTTTGTGTCTTATGTTATGAGTATTGATCCTGAGCTTAAGATGAATAAGTATGGTCAAGGTAAATATTTACTTCGTAAGTCTTTTGAAGGCGATTATTTACCACATTCTATTCTATATAGAGAAAAGGCTGCTTTTAGTGATGCAGTTGGTCATTCTTTAGTAGATGATTTAAAAGAATATGCTGAAAGTGTTTATACTGATGAAGAGTATCAAGAAAAAATTAGGAAATATCCAAAACATACACCTTTTACAAAAGAGTCTTTATTATATCGCGAAATATTTGAAGAATTTTATCCAAGTCACAGTGACTTTATTGTGGATTATTGGATGCCAAATAAAAATTGGGAAGGTTGTCAAGTAGATGATCCTAGTGCAAGAGTTTTATCAAACTATGGTGCTAGTGGCGAATAGATGATATACTAAAAAAGGAGGAATTATTATGGTAATTGATGCAAAAGAATTATATGAAAAAATAGATGAGTTTATGGATCAAGATGTTACAATTCAAGGGTGGATTCGTAATCATCGTAAACAAAAAGAATTTGGATTTATTGATTTTTCTGATGGAACTTGTTTTAATCATATTCAAGTTGTCTATGATGATAAATTAGATGACTTTGCTGATATTCAAAAATATCATGTTGGTAGTGCAATTGAAGTTTTAGGAAAGGTAGTAGAGTCTCCTAAAGAAGGTCAAGCTTTTGAAATTCAAGCGAAAAAGGTTACTTTACTTGGTGATTGTCCAGAAGATTATCCTATTCAACCAAAAAAGCATTCTCGTGAATTTTTGAGAGAGCAAGCTTATCTTAGACCTAGAACAAATTTGTTTCAAGCTGTATTTCGTGTTAGAAGTGTAGCAGCTTATGCAATTCATAAATATTTTCAAGATCATGGATATGTATATTTTCATGCTCCACTTATTACAGCAAGCGACTGTGAGGGTGCTGGTGAAATGTTCCATGTTACTTGTATGGATTTAGAGAATGTTCCTAAAGTAGATGGAAAAGTTGATTATAGTAAGGATATGTTTGAAAAGCCTGCTTCTTTAACTGTTTCCGGTCAATTAGAAGCTGAAACTTTTGCTTTAGCTTATAAGAAGACTTATACGTTTGGACCTACTTTTAGAGCAGAGCATTCAAATACAAAAGTTCATGCTAATGAATTTTGGATGATTGAACCTGAAATTGCTTTTTGTGATTTAGATGGGGATATGGAAATTATGGAAGAAATGTTAAAGTATGTTGTTAGTTATGTACTTGAACATTGTAAGGGTGAAATGACATTCTTAGATAAATTTGTTGAGAAAGGTTTACTTGATAAACTTACGAAGTTAGTAAATTCTAAATTTACTCGTGTTACTCATAGAGAAGTAATTGATATTTTACAAAAAGCTGATGTTGAGTGGGAATTTGAACCTAAACAAGGGGAAGATATTGCGAAAGAACATGAAAAATATATTACAGAATACTTTGGTGGACCAGTATTTATTACAGATTGGCCAAAAGATATTAAAGCTTTCTATATGAAACAAAATCCAGATGGAGAGACTGTTGCGGCAGTTGATCTTGAAGTACCAGGTGCTGGTGAAATTATGGGTGGAAGTCAAAGAGAAGAAGATTATGACAAATTAGTTTCTCGTATGAAGGAATTAGATATGGATATGTCTGAATTAGATTGGTATATTAATCTTCGTAAATTTGGTGGATGTGTCCATTCTGGATTTGGTATGGGATTTGAACGTTTATTAATTTATTTAACAGGAGTTGAAAATATTCGTGATGTGATTCCATATCCTAGAACACCAGGAAATTGTGATTTTTAGAAGAGGTGACTCTTCTTTTTTTTGACTTTACATTGCCTGTATGATATAATATGGAGCAAATTTAGGGGTGGTTGAATGACAAGTCAGGAATTAGAAGAAAAGTTATCACAAATTTCTATGGATGATTTGTTTTGTATTTATATTCGAGAAGATGAAGAAGATATGTTTTGTCAGTATCCTTCTTTAGGATTTTCTGAACCTTTCTATTTAGAACATAAAAATATGATTGATGCTTTTGTTAAAAATTTTTGTAGTTATCCTAGAAATGGTTCATTCTTATCTTTTCTTAAGTTAGCATCTCCTCATTTTATGAGTAAAGATATTTTGGAAAGTATTCGAGATAATCATACTTTAAAAGAAGTTGATTTTTATGGATGTGAACTTAGTAAAGAAGCCTTTGATATTATGAAAGAAAATCCTAATCTTTCTGTTATTGATTCGTTATCTGTCTGCTCTGAACTTAGAGATTGCTACGACATAAGATTGGGAGCTACTGTTAATCGAGAAATTCATGGATTTTTGCGAGTAAAGGATTTATTATATTCTGATGATATTCATATCTATGGTGATTTAAAAGAAGCAGAACTTATAGAAATATGTCAATTGCTTTCTAAAAGAAAAGTTCATGGTACAATTTCTTTTCATGATATGAGAAATGGTAGTAATATTAAAAAAATTATGGATGTAATAGATGATTTGGAACAAGATGGTGTTGATAAAACACGATATCAAATTGTTGTTTCTGATCGTAGTTCTTTTTTATATGATGCATTTGTTGACCAGAAACAAAATTCTAAAATTTGTGTTTTTACTAAGACAGATGAAGTTACGGATATGAATGTTTATATTCAGGTAGAAAATAAAATAAGAGAATTATTTGGAAATTATAATGTTTATCAAGATTTGTTATCTCCTTTAGAAAAGGTTATTTTTCTTCATCAGATGGTTTCTTCTTTTCGTAATTATAAAAAAGAGGGTAGTGATGAGGATTGGAGAAATTCTAGACTTTTACATAAATTGTTGTTTTCTGATCAAATCGTTTGTGCAGGATTTTCTTTTTTGTTATCAGATTTAGGAAGTCGCTTTGATTTGCCAATTTTAGAATTGGAGGCGACTGCAAACCATTCTACTACAGATGATTATAATCATATGAATAATATTGTATTTTTAGATGATGATAAATATGATATTCATGGAGTTTATTTATTAGATACGACTGCTGATAATAATCAATCAAATATTTTTATTTTTAATCATTGTCTTTTGACACCTGATGAATATCGTCATCATCCTTCAGATTTATATACTGCAGGATTTTCTTTATTGGGAGTAGATGATTTTGATATGTTTTCAAAAAGGATTAAAAATCATAAGGAAGAAGGAACTATTTTAGCGTCTATATTAAAAAATTATTATCCGGATCATTCGCTATTTCAATATGTTATGTCAGATAGTGATGTAGATTCTTTTTACCTTATGCATTTAGAAGATTTATTTCAAATGAGTCAGAATATGAAAGTTAGCCCTATTTGTGATGAAAAATTTTCTCAAGCAATTACACATTTAGAAGAAGTTCTTCATCCAGAACTAAAGGATTATCAAGTACAAGAAAAAGTTCAGTTTACTATGGATTTTTATCGTCAAAGGAATCAAGAAATATTTGGAGATACTAGTCGTACTCCACTAGCTATACAGAAAAAATTGTAGTTTTTTAGTTTACAGTGTAATCTGTAAACTTTTTTTGTTTTTATTTTCTTTTTTTTTTGTTGTGGTATACTAACTTTTGCAAAAGAGGGATATGATGGAAAAAATATATGATTACATATTACAAAAAGAAAGCCATATTGGTCTGTTAAGGCCCAGTAATGAAGATAGTGTTTTGGCATTGGTTCACCCAGAGGATGATCGAATTAAATTGTTAGCGATTGCTGATGGAATGGGTGGTAAACATTATGGTGATGTTGCAGCTCATTATGTAACTGAAAAGTTTGGATATTGGTTTTTAGAACAAAATCTTAATTCTTTTTCTGATATTGCAGAATTAAAAGAAAAACTATCTAATTTGGCTTTTGAATGTAATCAATATTTTATTTCTGAATATGGCAAAGGAGAAGTTGGTACAACACTTACTCTTGCTTTGGTTTTATTAGAAGATACTATTTTAATTCATTTAGGAGATTCTCGTTGCTATTTTTATAAAAATGGAGAAATTAAACAGATGACTGAAGATGATAGTGATGTTTGGTTATATTATCAATATCAATCTATAGATAAAGAATGGTTACGTTATTTTTCTACTAGCAATATTATTCATAATTGTATTGGTATTTCTAATTCTTTATGTCGACCACATATTTATATTTATCCTAATAATAGCTATCAGACTTTGTTATTAACAACTGATGGAGTTACTGATTTACTTACTGATTCCAAATTACAGAGAATTTTAAGAGAAGAAAAAATAGAAAATGTTTGTAAAAAAGTAGTTTATGAAGCTGTTTTTGTTAATCAAAATTTATTTGTACCTGCAGATTTGAAACAGTTTCATTATGATCATTATTTGGTTCCTGTACAAGGTAGAGATAATGCAAGTGTTGTTTTGTTTTCAAAATTATAAATTTTAGCATATTTTATTTATTTTTGTTCATTCTAGTAATAGGAGGGATAAAAATGAAAAGATTTGGTAAAGTTGTTCTTACTTTTGGTTTTTTGTTATTAGTTCTTGCTGGTTGTACTAATAATATGGAAACACCTACTAGTAAAGTAGAAGAGTTTTTAGGTAAATATCAAAACTTAGATTCTGATGTTACTACTCAACTTGATCAAGTACTTGAAGATGAAGATACTATGACAGATGAGCAAAAGAAAGAATATCGTTCACTTTTAGAAAAGCAATATCAAAATTTATCTTATAAAATTAATAATGAAGATGTAGATGGGGATAGTGCAACGGTTGATGTAGAAATTGAAGTGTTGGATTATGCTTCTACTATTCAAGATGCTAAAAAGTATTATGATGAGCATAAGGATGAGATAGAAGAAGAGTATCAAAAAGATAAAGAAGATAACGATAATGTTGTAGAAGATGCTGTTGATGGAGCAGAAAATGCTGTAAAAGAAAGTGCAGCTTATATTGATTATAAAATTAAAGAATTGAAGTCAGCAACAGATACTGTTAATTATGATATTACTTTTCATTTATTAAAAGAAGATGGTGAATGGAAAATACAAGATATTAGTGATGCAGATCTAGAAAAAATTCATGGTTTATATGAAGGATAGATATCTAATGATATCTATTTTTTTTAAATATTCTATAATTTGACTTTTTTTTTGAAATGGTTTTTGTTATACTTATTATTAGAATAGAGGGTGTTTGCATGTTAGGAAGAATTGAAGAAATCATTGATAATAGTGTAACGATAAAGTTGAATATTAATATTAATGAGCAACCTAATTTAGTTAATTTACATGTCGTTTTTGAAGATGGAAGTAATAGAAATGTCGTTGCTGAAATTGCAAATGTTAATCAGACTAAAATGATTGCTAATGTAGTTGGTGAAATTACGGATGGAAAGTTTACTCCTGGATCTAGTACAAAACCTTCTTTTAAGTCTAATGTTCGTTTAATTAAAGAAGATGAGTTGGCTTTATTATTTGGAAAGCAAGAGACAGAATTTGGTTTTACCAATTTTGGTACTAGTAATGTTTATACAGGATATAGAATTAATGTTCCCATTAATGAGTTTTTTAATGCTCATTTTGCTATATTAGGTAACTCTGGTGCTGGAAAGAGTTGTACAGTTGCATCTATTTTACAGAAGTTATATGTAAGTAGCCCAAAACCTCCTGTTAATTCTGCTTTGTTTTTCTTTGATGCTTATGGTGAATATACGCATGCTTTTGGTAAGTTGCATGAGAAAAATCCAGCTCTTAATTATAAGGCTTATACTACTAATACAGTGGATCCCGATTGTGAGATATTAAGAATTCCTGCTTGGTTGCTAGATGTTGATGATTTAGCTTTATTACTTGATGCTACGACACCTGCTCAATTACCAATTTTAGAAAAGACTTTAAAGCTAGTTCCTATTCTTACTGGTAATTCTTCTGTTGTTATTAAAAGAAAAAATGATATTATTGCTAGAGCTTTACAAGATATTTTACTTAGTGGTAATGATTCTACTAAGATTCGTGACCAAGTTATTGCTGTTCTTACAAAATTTAATACTAGTGAACTTAATTTGGAAAGTACGATTGCTCAGCCTGGATATGTTCGTACATTGAAACAGTGTTTGTATGTTGATAAAACAGGTAAAATGCAAGAAATGGAACTTGTTGTTGAATTTATCCGTGGATATATTTCTGAAGAACAAGAAGAAATTAGTGAAGCAGATATGAATAAGTTTTATTCTTTGACCGATTTGGAACATGCTATGGAATTTGCTCTTATTAGTGAAGGTATTTTGAAGAGTGACAAAGTATTTGATATTGCTAATATAATGAGTGTCCGTCTTCATACTTTAGCAACTGGTGATAATAAAGAGTATTTTAATTATCCTAAATATGTTACAAGAGATCAATATATTGATTCTTTATTAACAGACTCAGTTACAAATACTCGTGCTCAAATTGTTAACTTTAATATCAATTATGTTGATGATAGATTGGCTAAAGTTATTACGAAAATTTTATCTCGTATGCTTTTTTTGAGAGCAAGTACATTGAAGCCTCGTGGTTCTAGGGCTTATCATATTATTATTGAAGAGGCTCACCGTTATGTTCAACATGATAGTGATGTTTCCTTATTAGGATATAATATATTTGAACGTGTTGCTAAGGAAGGTCGTAAATATGGAATATTTTTGGGACTTATTACACAACGACCTAGTGAACTTTCTGATACTTGTGTTTCTCAATGTATGAATTTTGTTATTCTTAGAACATTACATCCTACGGATTTACAGTATATTCGTGAGATGGTTCCAAATGTTTCTTCAGAAATTGTATTGCAACTTAAAAATTTGAAACCAGGTAACTGTATTGCTTTTGGTAGTGCTTTTCAGGTTCCAACTTCTATGTATATCGATTTACCAGATCCTAGACCACTTTCTAACAATGTTGATTTGGAAACTGTTTGGTATAAGGATGTTAATCCAGATGCATTGATTAATCAGTCTGTTACTTCTAACGTTAATACTCCTGCTGTTCAAACCGCAACTTTTATGCCAGCACAGAATAATATTCAACCACAACCTATTGTTGGTGTTGCTGCTAGTCAACCTATCATGACACCAGGTAGTGTAGGTGCACAAATTGCAAATGTTTCAGCTCAACCTGTGATGAGTGCTGGGGGAGTAGCTAATGCTCCGGCAGTTCCTGCACCTTCACAAAATCGTTTTATACAGGCACAATAAGGATAGATAAAAAATAATTTATACTTTTCCTTTTATTAAATATGTGATAGAATAATAATTAGTTAAGATAGAAAAAGATAATTGGAGGATGGGAATATGGCTTTAGATAAATTAAAAAATTTATTTGGGGGAGAAGATGACGTAGTAGAAGAAGGAGCAGACGAAGAATTTTATTCCACTTCTCGTGAGGAGTATCATGAAGAAAATGGGGTTGCTGGAAGTAAGATGATGTTATTAGAACCTCGTGCTTACTCTGAAAGCCAACAGATTGCTGATTATTTAAAAGCTCGTTCAGCCGTTGTTGTTAATTTGAAAAGAGTAACTCCAGATCAAGCTAAAAGAATTGTTGATTTTTTAAGCGGTACTATTTATGCTATTGGTGGAGATTTGCAAAAGTTGGGTGGAGGTATATTCTTATGTACTCCAAATAATGTTAATGTAGAAGGTAAAATTAGTGATGATGCTAATACTTCTAAGTCTACTAAGAGCAGTAAAAAAGAAAAAGAAGATGACTTTGATTTTTAGTTAAATGTTTCTGAGGTGATTATATGGAAAAATTTAGTTATGAGGCTAATGGATATAATCGCCAGGAAGTAAATCAGTTTGTTAGTGATGTCATTGCACAGACAGAAGGTATTATAAAAAAATGTAAGGCTCAAGGTGAAGCTTTAGATAAGTTGAAAGCGGAACTTGAACATTATAAGAAGATGGAGACTACATTGCAAACGGCAATTCTTAAAGCTGAAGAAACTGGCGATAACATTAAGAGAATGGCTAGAGAAGAGCATGAGATGATTGTAAGAGATGCCAAAAATAATGCTAGTCGTATTGTCAATGAAGCATTACTAAAAGCAGAAAAGATTGAAAACAATGCAGAAACTTTAGAAAAAAATATGAAAATTTTCAAACGGAAACTAAAAGTTATTATGGAGCAACAGATGGCTGTTGTTGATGAAATTGAATTATTAGAATTAGATCCTAAGTAGGGATCTTTTTTTACTTGTTTCTTTTTATATTTTGATGTAAAATAATCATTACTTTTAGGGGGGTTATTATGGAAATTCAAAGACCAAAACAGTTAATTACCGATAGTGGACAAGTAATTTTAGGAAAAGAATTAAGCTATGTTAATCATGGGTATAATGCGGATGTTTGGTGTTGGTTTGATGATGCTGGACAGAAGTTTGCTGTTAAAACGTATAAAAAGGGTTGTCATAAACTAGGATTACAAAATGAAGTGGCCGATATTTTTCAAGAATTGGAATTTTATAATTTTCCTAATTTATATACTTCTGTTCGTACTGATATTAGTCATAAAAATATAGATGGTTATATTATGGAGTATATGGAAGAAGATTCAGAACGGTCTGTTCTTGATATTCCTTCTGTTAATTTATTTTCATCTATACAAGCTTTAGAAGAGGATTTGTTATCTATTTCTTCTTATGGTATTTTTACTAGTGATGTTAAAGGTGAAAATACTATGGTTACAAAAGATGGAGTATTACGACTTTTTGATTATGATTTGTTTTTTGTAGACCGTGGTAATAGAAGAAATATGATTGAGGTTGATAATTTACATACGGAATTGCGTCTTTTAAGAGATGTTTTAACTCATGCGGTTATCTTTGATTCATCTTTTACAAATGAGGAGAGAAGAGCTGCAAAAGATTATATTAATTCTAATTTATCTTTGCACTTATGTAGAGATAGAATGCCTAGTGAACTTTTAGATTCATCTTTTTGTCAGGAAGAGACACCAAAACAGTTACTTAAAAGTTTATCTCATATTCAATAATATATGAAAAAAGTTTCATTTTAACTTGAATTTTTTTTCATATTATGGTATATTGATACTACCTTTTATTAAGGGTTATTGTTTATTATTTCACTTTATAAAAGTAAGGAGGAAATATTATGGGATTAAATGGAGAAGAACCATTTTATGATTATGACACTCAATTAAGATTGGGTGGAGATTTTAAAGATCTTTTAGCTGGAGATTTTGTAGATGATAGAGGAATCGTTGTTCCCAAAAGAGAATTAGAATATATTAATCACGGTGTTAATTCTAGTGTATGGAAGTGGAAGAGAGGAATAGTTACCCAAGCGGTTAAATCTTTTTTTGATGGTAGTTATCGAATGGCACTTCGACCAGAATCGGCTCGTACAATTCGTCATTTAGATTTAGTTAATCTTCCTAATATTCATTCTACGATTAAAAGAAAATCTCGTTTTGGGCAATCTTTTGATGGTTATATTATGGATTATTTACCAGAAGATAAGAGTGCTACTTTTTTAGATATGCCTAGTGAAAAATTGATTCAGTCTTTTGATGGGATGAATCGGGATGCTAAAACTTTAGCAGATGCTCATATATTGATGAATGATGTTAGAATGGGTAATGTTATGGTTACTAGGAGCGATATTGGTGATGGATGTGCTCATGTGTTTGATATGGATTTATATCGATATGAGCCTGATATGGATTCTAGTGATATTTATCATGAAAATGATAAGCAATTATCTTCTATGTGTTTACAAAAATTACAGTCTGATATTTTAACAGATCCGTTTATTGATGAAAGGCTAAAGTGGCAGGCTATTGATTATTTGGCAAAAAGGTTTGATATCTATCAACATCCTGCTTGGTCCACCAATTATAAAGTAGAAGATATATTTTCTAATTCGGATACACCAAGACAATTTGTTAAAAAATAATAAGTGGGAGATAAATATATGGATAAGGTTGCATCACTTCGAGTAAGATTAAGCGAAATTATTAATAATAGAAATAAATTATTGTCTCAATCGTATTCTTTGGAGCAAAGTATTTTAATTACAAGATTGGCTGTTGAAGAAAATGAGATTAAGCGGTTATTAGCTAGTTATACTGGTGTACAGAAAGAACAAAGAGAAAGACAAAGATATTGTGACCTGCTGTTATTTCGTGATAGTGCTTTTATTCCTTTGGGTCATGTGCAATATGCTATTTTAAATTCTGAAAGAGAAATTGAAATTATTCATTTAGAAAATAGTATTATTCAAAATCAGTTTTTCATTAATGGGAATCAGTTACAAATAAGATTATTAGATTTACTTGTGATGAATGGTGATATTTCACATCATGATAGAACTCAACAAGTAAGTATTCTTGAGAGGGAGAATTGTCGTTTGACAGAAGATAATGAGGCAAAAGAGAAAAAACTTGATATATGTAGAAGAAAAAAAATTATTTCTCAAATTGAATTTAATCATACTTATGGTTATGCTACACCTGATGCTTGTGAATTTCAGATGAATCTTTTAAGAAACACACCTGTTTTAACAGAGCAATCTGAACAAACTATATTATCTTCTTATCCTCAAAAAGAAATTGGTAATGTGAATCAGGATGCGGTAAATTTAAAATTTGTTTATAAGAAATAATTGTCATCTTTTTAAATTTGTGCTATATTAATTGGGAAAGCATGTGCGAAAGACGGAATATTTGGGAATAAGTAGAGAGCTCATGGTTGGTGAAAATGAGTTATGAAAAAATATTTAGATCACTTTCAAGTTGCGATTTATGGATAAGATAAATACGGTAACGCGTTATAGTTTTAGAGATAGAGAAATCTATGAACTAAGGTGGTACCACGAGCAATTCGTCCTTTGGATGAATTGCTTTTTTGTTTAGAAAGGAGTTAATATGAATAAGTTCGAGTTTTATTTAAGGTCTTTTGTTTCTACTGTGGGACAAGGATTAAATTATGTTACTCATCGTGAACAATATGCTATTTTAGATAGAGTGATTGATGTACCAAAAACTTATTATAAAGCACCTGCTGGTAAAGTTATTAGAAATAATGGTAGAAAGGGAAGGGGATAGATATGGATTTTAAGAAATTAGAAAAAGGATCTATTCATGAAGTAGAGTCTAAATATGTAAAAGAATGGAAAGAGAAGAATATTTTAGAAAAAACAATTAAACATCGTAAAGATTGTCCAGATTTTGTATTTTATGATGGACCAATTTATGCCAATGCAAAACCTGGTATTCATCATGTTTTTGCTAAAACTATTAAAGATGCTTTTTGTAAGTATAAGGCAATGTCAGGATATCGTGTATTAAGAAAGATTGGGTTAGATACTCATGGACTTCCAATCGAAGTTAATGTTGAAAAAAAGCTTGGATTTAAAAATAAAAACGATATTGAGAAATTAGGTATTGAGAGATTCTGTGAAGAATGTAAAGTTGAGACTGATAGTAATATTGATGAAGTAAAGAAAGTTACGGATATGATGGGGCAATTTATTGATTGTGATCATCCTTATGTTACTTGTAGTAATGATTATATTGAATCTGAATGGTGGATTGTTAATGAGTTAAATAAAAAGGGATTAATCTATTATGGCAATAAAGTATTGCCTTATTGTCCTCGTTGTGGTACAGAACTTGCTTCTCACGAGGTGTCTCAAGGATATAAAGAAGTTAGTGTTAATACGGTTATTGTTCCATTTAAAGTAGTAGATAAAGATGAATATTTCTTAGTATGGACAACAACTCCTTGGACTTTGATGGCTAATGTTGCTTTATGTGTGAATCCAGATTTAGAGTATGTAAAAGTTCACTCTCGTGGCTATACATTTATTGTTGGTAAAAGCTTGGCTGATAGTGTATTAGGTGAAGATTATGAAATTGTTGAAACTTATAAAGGTAGTGACTTAGTTGGAATTAAATATGAACAATTAATGCCTTTTGTTAAAGTAGAAGGAAAAGCTTTTGAGGTACTTGCTGATAGTTATGTTACTGATAGTGATGGTACAGGTATTGTTCATATGGCTCCGGCTTTTGGTGAAGATGATAGTCGTGTTTGCCGTCTTAATGATATTGCTTTTGTTAATCCAGTTGGAAAAGATGGTTGCTATACAACTGGTCCATGGGAAGGTACTTTAGTTACAGATTCTGAACTTGAAATAACAATTATTAAATGGTTAAAGGAAAATGATAAGTTATTTAAGAAGCAAAAAATGGTACATGATTATCCACATTGTTGGAGATGTAAGCAACCTTTGATTTATTATGCAAAGCCTGCTTGGTATGTTAAGACTACTGCTTATAAGGATCAAATTATTGAAGCTAATAAGACAGTAAATTGGCACCCAGATTATGTTGGTACAAAACGTTTCCATAATTGGTTGGAAAATATGATTGATTGGGGAATTTCTAGAAATCGTTATTGGGGATGCCCTCTTCCAATTTGGACTTGTGATTGTGGCCATTTTGAAACGATTGGCTCTCTTGCTGAATTAAAGGAAAAAGCAGTAGAAGATATTGATATTAATACTTTAGAACTTCATCGTCCATATGTTGATCGTATTCATATTAAGTGTCCAAAATGTGGTAAAGAGATGAGTCGTGTTAGTGATGTTTTAGATGTATGGTTCGATTCTGGTTCTATGCCTTATGCACAATTTCATTATCCATTTGAAAATAAGGAATTATTTGAATCACAGTTCCCTGCAGATTTTATTGCTGAGGGAGTAGATCAAACTCGTGGCTGGTTCTATGTTTTAATTGTTTTATCTACTTTAATTAGTGGAAAGAGCAGCTTTAAAAATGTTGTTGTTAATGATATGATGTTAGATGCTTATGGTAAGAAGATGAGTAAGTCTACAGGTAATATTATTGATCCAATTAAAATTATGACAGAATATGGTGCTGATACAATTCGTTTTTATATGATGTATGCATCTCCTGTTTGGACACCGCTTAAGTTTGATGAAGAGGGAGTAAAGGAAGTTTATTCTAAATATATTTCAACATTTAGAAATGCCTATTCTTTCTTTGAAATGTATGCAAATGCTGATCATGTTGATCCAAGAGAATATGATATTCCGGTTGAAAAGCGTGAATTGATTGATCGTTGGATTTTATCTAAGTTAAATAAATTAATTCGTGATGTACAAGCCGCTTATCAAGAATATGATTTAAATAAAGTTGCTAAATTGATTGTTCCATTCTTAAACGATGATTTATCTAACTGGTATATTCGTAGCAATCGTAGAAGATTCTGGGATAGTGAATTAACTGAATCTAAAAAAGCGGTTTATTTAACTACTTATGAAGTACTTGTTGCTTTATGTAAATTGTGTGCACCAATTACTCCATTTATTACAGAGGAAATTTATCAAAGATTGACTAACGAGGAGTCTGTACATTTAGCTGATATGCCTGTAGAGAATACAGATTTGATTGATGAAGTTGTCGAAGAGAGAATGGATTTGGTTAGAGATGTTTGTTCTTTAGGTAGATTTGCTAGAGAAGAAGCAAATATTAAAGTTCGTCAACCAATTTCTCATTTGATTTTACCTAAGAGTGATGAAATGATTATTGGTGATTTACTTCCAGTTATTATGGAAGAATTAAATGTTAAAGATGTTGAATTTAAAGAAGATATGAGTAAATACTTGGAATATGTTGTAAAACCTAATTTTAAAGTTTTAGGTAAAACACTTGGTCCTAAAGTTAAATTACTTAGTGCAATTTTAAATGATTTATCTATGGAAAAAATTGAAAAACTACAGAATGAAGGTTTAGTTGTTAATTTAGATGGAGAAGACTTTACTTTAACTTCTGATATGGTTTTAATTTCTTTAAAACAAAAAGAAGGTTATGCATCTAGTAGTAATAATCGTACTTGTGTTGTTCTTGATACAGAACTTACAGAAGATTTGATTTTAGAGGGCCTTGCTCGTGAATTTGTTCGTAAAGTTCAAAGCTTAAGAAAAGAAGCAGATTTCATTATTACGGATCATATTATTGTTACATACCATGGTAGTGATAAGATAAAGGCTATGCTTGAAAAATATTATGACTATGTTATGGGTGAAGTATTAGGTGATAAATTGGTTGTAGATGAAAGTCTTGCCTTTGATGATAAATTAAATGATGAAGAAGTTGCAATTCGTGTAGAGCGTGTTTAATTTATTTGTTAAGAAAAAGAATGATGATTGTCATTCTTTTTCTTTTTTCTTTTTTCTATCTTTGATATAATGATAGTAAAAGAGGGGAAAATATGAAAGAAAATGAAGAAGTCCAAGAAATTAAACAAAAAATTATTTTATGTGCAATTGTTTTTGTCTTTGTATTAGTACTGGGTTTGTTTTTAGTTTTTAATCGATTTGGTTCTGATGTGGATGCTGTTACAGAAGCCTTAAATAAAAAGGAAACATTTGTTTTGTTTTTTAATAATGATAGTGATTTATGTGAAGATTGTTCTATGGTAGAGGATACTTTAAATGAGTTAGGGGTTAGTTATTATACTTTTAATGTTCAGGCACCAAGTTATGATTCTGTTTTAAGAAGATTACAGGTTGATTATGAAGTAGTAGTACCAGCTGTTTATGTAGTTGTTAAAGGTGAGGTACGGTATAATATTACTAATGTTAATTCTAAGAAAACTGTAGAAAATTTTATTAAAAATAATCATATTCTTTCTCTTTTGGAAGAGTAATAGTGAGGTGATTGGATGGCAGGAGCTGTAGCGTTGATTACTGGTGCTAGTCGTGGGATTGGTGCTAGTATTGCTTTAGAGTTTGCAAAAGCGGGGGTTAATGTAGTGTTGAATTACCATCGTCATGCATTGATGGCAGAGAAGGTTGCAGAGAAGATTAAAGATAAATATGACGTTTCTGTTATGTGTGTAAAAGCAGATGTTTCTGTTCCAGAAGAAGTGGAATCTATGATAAACCAAGTGGTAGATCAATTTGGGAAAATAGACATCTTAGTTAATAATGCTGGTATATCGCATGATAGTTTATTTTTAGATAAATCTGTTGCTAATTTTAGAAAAATATTAGATGTGAATTTGATTGGAACTTATTTATGTAGTAAATATGTTGCTGAAGTTATGTTGGATAGAGGTAGTGGTAAAATTATTAATATAGCTTCTACTAATGCTATTGATACATATTATCCAGAATCTTGTGATTATGATGCTTCTAAAGCCGGGGTTATTTCTCTTACTCATAATATGGCTCGAGAGTTTGCTCCTACTATCTTGGTAAATTGTGTTTGTCCAGGATGGGTTAAAACAGATATGAGTGATGGATTATCTATCGAGCAAATACAAGAAGAGGAAAAGAAAATATTGTTACATCGGTTTGCAGATCCAGAAGAAATCGCTAAAGTTGTAGTTTTCTTGGCTAGTTCTAAAGCTAGTTATATTAATGATAGTGTTATTCGTGTTGATGGTGGAAAGCTTAATTCTTAAATTCTTGGTAGCTCAAAATGACGAAATTGTGTATAATAGTAATGATATTTTGAAGGAGAGATGTTATATATGTATCAAGATTTAGGTATTAGTGAAGATGTTGTACGTTTAGTAGAAGAAGCTGAGCAAGATTGCCAGGAAGAGTTTACTAAACTAGAAAAAAATGAGTATTTAAATAGTTTAAAAGTATTATCTAGTTTTCATAAGAATGAAATTACAGAATCTTGTTTTAATGCTACTACTGGATATGGGTATAATGATGTGGGTAGAGATGGTATTGAGGCAGTTTTTAGAGATGTTTTGGGGGCTGAAAAAGCGTTGGTTCGTAGTCAATTTATTTCTGGTTCTCATGCTTTAAATGTTTGCTTTTTTGCTTTACTTCGTCCAGGTGATTTATTACTTAGTATTAGTGGAAAGCCATATGATACTTTAGATCAAGTTATTGGATTAGAAGAAAATCCTAGTTCTTTAATGAGTTTTGGAGTTGAATATGATCAAATTGATTTAGTAAATGATGATTTTGATTATGAGAAAATTAAAAACTACTTACAAAATCACAAAGTTAAAGTAATTGAAATTCAAAGAAGCAAAGGTTATTCTACTAGAAAAAGTATTTCTATTGATAAGTTAGAAAAGGTAATTTCTGTTATTAAGAGTGTAGATTCTGATGTTATTGTTATGGTTGATAATTGTTATTGCGAGATGGTTGGATTAAAAGAGCCTACTGAAGTTGGTGCTGATATTATGGTTGGTTCTTTGATTAAAAATTTAGGTGGAGGTATTGCTCCTAATGGTGCTTATATTGCTGGTAGAAGTGATTTGATTGATTTATGTGCAGATCGATTAACTTTACCAGGTGAGGGTGCAGAAGTAGGACCTACGCTTGGTATTAATAAACAGATTTTACAGGGGATTTTTATGGCTCCTAGTGTTGTTACTTCAGCGTTGAAAACAGCGGTTTTAACTAGTAGAGCTTTAGAAAAATTGGGTTATGATGTGGAACCTCGTTATCAGGATGAGAGAGTAGATATTGTACAGAATATTACTTTTCATGATCCTGAAAAATTAGTTTTATTCACAAGAGGGATTCAAGCTGGTTCTCCGATTGATTCTAATGCTTTAGTAGAAGCTTGGGATATGCCTGGCTATACCGATCAAGTTGTTATGGCAAGTGGTTCTTTTACTCAAGGATCTTCTATTGAACTTTCTTGTGATGGCCCTATTAGAGAGCCTTATATTGCTTATATGCAAGGTGGTCTTACTTATGATTATGGTAAATTAGGTTTAATGAAAGCCATTGATACTTTACTTCATCGATAGGAGGTTTGAATATATGGTAAATATATTAATTTCTGTTATATTAATGTTTTTGGCTGTTGTATTAATCATTTGTCTTGCTATTTATATTTTATCTTCTCTTGGATTATCTAAAATGTTTAAAAAAGCTAATCAAGATGGATGGCCTGCTTGGATTCCTATTTACAATACTTATATGCTTTGTAAAATTACAGGGGTTAATGTTTATTGGCTTTTGATTGTAGTGGGATTGTATTTTTTAACATTTATTCCATTCGTTGGTATTGTAGCTTTTGCTGCTAGTATTTATTTTCAAGTTTTACTTGCTATTAGTACGGCTAGAAGTTTTGGAAAAAGTGATGGTTATGCAGTTGGTTTGTTTTTCTTAGCACCTATTTTTTATATGATTTTAGGATATGGTAATAGTGCTTATTTAGGAGAAAAGCCTATGAATGATTTTGTTTTTGATCATATTGATACCAATAAATGTACTTCAGCTTCTACTACAACCACAACATCTGCTGCAAATAGTACTATATCAGAAAAGGTTGTCACACGTTATTGTGTTTATTGTGGTACACCATTGTCTGAAGGAAATAAATTTTGTCCAAATTGTGGAAAAGAATTATGATTTTATTCATAATCTTTTTTTTTGTACATAAATTTTAATAGAATTAAGGAGGAAGCGTATGATAAATAAACAGAATCTATGGTTTTTAACATTATTTAGTTTAATTTTGGTACTTAGTGTTTATTATATTACTATGCCTAATGATTTACTTACTAAAGCAGTGACAGTAGAAGAGGATGGTAGTAAACAAAAAGAAAAAGTGAAAGACGCAGTAGAAGAGGTTTCATCTTTGACAGCAATGAGAGTTAGTTTACAGGAAGAAAGACAAGATGTTATGGATGAATTACAGGAACAACTTACTAGTGATACTGTTAGTAGTGAGGAAAAAAATAATGCTTATGAAAGATTAAAATATTTAAATTCTATTCAGAGTAAAGAGGAAGAGTTAGAAAAGAAAATAAAAAAGGAATTTAAATTAGATTCTTTTGTTAAAATTGATAATACAGACGTTTCTGTTGTTTGTGTTTCCTCAAAACATGATAGTAAGTTAGCTAATAATATTATGAGATTAATTCAGTCTGAATATGAGGAAAAGATGTATATAACAGTTAAGTTTCAAAAAGCTTAGGTTAAATGCATACAACAAAGTGCTTTATTTACATAAAATACTTTAGGTGGTGCGAATATGGCAAATGGAATTTTAACCGTGAGAGAAAGAGAAATATTTGAATTGTTAATTCAGAATATGACTACAAAAGAGATTGCTAAGAAGTTACATATTAGTGAAAAGACAATTCGAAATCATATTTCTAATACGATGCAAAAACTAGGTGTTAGTGGTAGAGCAGCGGCGGTTGTTGAACTTTTAAAATTAAAAGAGTTATCTTTATAAATCGTACTAAATTAGTACGATTTTTCATATACTTTTTTAGGTGATAGGATGCTTAAATCTAGAGCTATAAGAAAAATTTTTGTAACAACATTATCTTTATTTGTCTTTATGGTAATTTATTCTATTCCTTCTTTGGAAACTACTTATACTTTAAAAACAAATTTAGAAATTGAGAGTACAACTGGACTCGCAACGGATAATATTTATTTGTTGAATGATGATGGGTATCTTGTAAAAAGCAGAGTATTGTTAGAAAGTACTAAGATTGAAGATAAAGTTAAAGAGCTTTTAGATTATTTGATTATAAAAAAAGATAACCATTTTCCTAAGGGATTGTTTCCTTATATTCCTAAAGATACAAAAGTTTTAAATGTATTGTGCGGGGATGGGAAAATTACTATTGATTTTTCTAAAGAGTTTTATGATTTGAAAGTGGATTCAGAAAAACAGGTGATTTCTGGAATTGTATATAGTGTTTTGGATTTAGATGCTTTTCAAGAAGTTATTTTATTGGTAGAGGGTGAAGTGTTAGATGAATATCCAAATACGCATGAGAAAATAAAAAGCCCTTTAACAAAAAGTATTGGTATTAATGAAGAGTATAATTTAACTTCTAGAGATGATATATCGAAAGTTGTTATTTATTATTTAACAGCTATTAATCAAGATTTATATTATGTGCCAGTAACAAAATTTGTGAATGATGATAGAGATAAAATTAAAATTATTATTGATGAGTTATCTAGTAGTTATATTTATGAATCTAACTTAATGAGTTTTTTACATAGTAATGTTGAACTTTTAGATTATTATGAACAGGAGAATGTTTTATTTTTAAATTTTAATCATTATTTATTTGATAATAATGATAAGGTTTTAGAAGAAGTTTTATATAGTATTAGTTATTCTGTGTTTGATAATTATGATGTGTCTATGGTAATGTTTGAAGTAGATAATGAGTATGTGGGTCAAGTGTCTAGAAACGGTAGTATTGAAGTAAATTAATTTTGTCAAGTGATGTCAAAAGCTATAATTTTTTCTTTTTTTGTTATGATTTATGTTAAAATGAATTTAGATAGAGTATGTGTAGGAGGTAATGATTATGGTTTTCATATTGGATTGTGATCCTGTATCACAAGTTGGGAGTTCTTTATCTGGTGTAGCTAATTCTATCTCACAGATTAGTTCTTCTGTTCATAGTTATGATACTAGTTGTGAGGATGGGTTTGACTTTGCATCAGCGGCTTCAGCAATTGCTTCTAATATAGAGGCTGCATCTGTAAAAGTTGAAAACACGGCTAAAGTAATTGAGAAAGTTGTTTCTACGCATACTGCGTTACAAAATCGGTTAATTGGAAAAGAAGAGAAAGAGGAAGAACAAACTTCTAATAATTCTCAAGAAGATAGTTATTCTGGAGGATCTTCTTCTAGTAGTCATTCTAGTGGGGCTGCTACTTCTTTAGGTGTAATTGGTTCTTCTACTATTAGTCATCATGCTGGTGGGGCTATTACTACTGGCTGGGGTGGCGATAAGTATACTTTAAAAGGTTATGGTGAGGTGGTTGCTTTACCAAATGATGGAGGAATGAAAGTTAATTTTACAGATGAAGAAGGTAATTCATTAATTACTGTTAAATTGGAAGATGGTAAAGATGTCTTTTATGATACAAAGACAGGAGATAAGATTGATGATTTAGGAGCTCAAGGTGCATTGTTTTCTGATGATACTGCTTATTTAGAAGAGATGCGAAATAAAGCTAGAACGAACGGTAGTGATACCGATTGGTATTGCATTGTTGATCGTGATAATTTTAGAACTACGGTTTTAAAGCAATTAGATGGAGATTGGCGTGTTGTTAAAACTTATGATTGTGGAACTGGCGTTTGGGGAATAGAAGGTATGATGAATGAGTCACATACATTTACTGGTATGTGGAAAGTGGATCATAAATCGGCTTATGATGGACCAAATGATTGGTGGACTTGTTTTATTCCATATTATAAGCCTGATGGTACTGATTTTGGTCAAGGATTTCATGCTGGTTATACCGGTACCCCAGAATATCAATCTTATGGATGTACAAGACTAGATACTTATAATGCTAAATGGATATTTGATAACGTTCCAATTGGAACTACGGTTGAAGTATTTTAAAAGGTATATGAAAATATACCTTTTTTTATATGAAAAATGCTTGCAACAAAAGAAATTATGTTGTATAATTTATGTTGTCAGCTGAATATGTCTGCGTAGCTCAGCTGGATAGAGCAATCGCCTTCTAAGCGATCGGTCAGGCGTTCGAGTCGCCTCGCGGACACCATATGAAATTAAGCCCTTGAATTTTCAAGGACTTTTTTATTTTTTAAATTTTTTGCTATAATATATTTGAGGTGATATAGTGAAAGAAAAAATTGATTATGAAGACTTTAGTAAAGTTGAATTTAAGATTGGTGTCATTTTAGAATGTGTAAAACATCCTAATGCAGATCGTTTATTGGTATTTCAAATTGATGTAGGGGAAGAAAAACCACGTCAAATTATTTCTAGTATTGCAGAGTTTTATAAACCTGAAGATGTTATTGGTAAGAGAGTAGTAGTTGTTACAAATTTAAAGAAAGCGAAATTTAGAGGAATGGATTCTGATGGAATGTTAGTTTGTGCTTCTTTACCAAATGATGAGGATGTGGAACTACTAACTATTACAAAAGATTTTCCTGGTGGAACAAAAGTAGATTAAAAAAAGAGCCTTGAGCTCTTTATTTTTTTTGATATGAATATGATTTGTCTTCTAGATTTTTATTGTGTCCTGTTACACAGGCTAATAGTCCGTTGATAGATGTTAAGTCTTTTCCAAATGACACGACTTTGTCGGCTTTGCTCATTATTCTTCCTTGTTTAAATTTACTTGGGCAAAGTGATATTGGCCCTAGTTGAACTCTGGTACTGGAAGTGATAATTAATCCTTTGATATAGTGTGGTATCTGTTCTATTTTTTCTTTTGTGTTAAGTTCTAAATCTGTACCATCGAAGCTACGGACTGGGAAAGGAAACATATGATGAACTACACCATCAATTATAATTTCTGACTCTTTATCATCTTGAAAGTATGATGGGTACCAAGTAGCGGCATTAATTGCTCCTTCCAATGGATGTGTAAATCCATGCTTATTTACAAGTCTAGATTTCTTGATTTTCGTATTTTGCCATGGTAATTCATATAAGTCGTGAAATAGGGCAATATTCATTGCTGTTGTGGTTGTCTTATTATCCCAGCCTTTTTTTTGTGATAGTACGTAAGTGACGATTGTATCGCTTAAGATATGTTCTCCCAGACTAACGGTTTCGTGATGAGGAAATTCTTCTGAATTCATTCTTCTTTGAAATTCTGGATGTTCCCATATTGGCTCTATTACGTTCCAAACCTTTTTTTGATCAGAGGTTTTCAATTGATAATGTTCCATTAACTCTGTAACTGATTGTCTATATTTATCCATTTCCATTTTTATTCCTTCTTTTTTGTAGACATATTATACTTTATTTTGCTTATTTTGTCAAAATAAAGAAGTGACTATTCATCACTTCTGTTGGTATTGTTTCTTTTTCTTATTAATACTTTAGGTTTTGGTTCTTCGATAGGTGCCTCTATTAGTTCTGGTACTTGGTCAACAATTGCATCTATGTCTATATCTTGCCATTGGTCTGGTAGTTGTTCTTGTGTACTAGCTATTTGTTGTGATGTAGAAATTGTTGTATTCTGAGTTTGTTTTTTTTCTTTTTCTTGTGTATATTGTACTTCTTCTGTTTTTTGTTTTTCTTTTTCCTCTTCTATATTTTCACCATTTGCTTGTGCAAGTTCCACAGTTTTATTATTTTCTTCTTTTGCTTTTTTGTGATAGTCTTTTGCTACCATTCCTTGAACAGCGAATGTTCCTATGCTAAAAGCGTTTGCTAGTAGGCTTATTTCTGGTATATTAAGAGCTGTACTTAGATATGCTAATCCTATTGTAGGAAATAGGCAAAAAGTTTTAAATTTTCCTAAAAAAGAACTTTGAGGATTTCCATTCGTCGTGTAGGATTTAGAATTAATATAGGCAATTGCTGCTTCAGCTCCAATATTTAATGTCAATAATGGCATATTTGGTAGAATAGCAATCGCTGGAACAATAGCAAACACTTTATCAACAATAGGATCTAGTATACGTCCAAATTCACTATAACCATTGTATTTTCTAGCAATTTTTCCATCGAAAAAGTCAGTTGATGCGAATGCTGCAGTTGCGATTACTGCACCGGGAATGTTACCTGATAAAAATAGTCCTGGAATGACAAATGCACCTACTAGACGGGAAGCTGTCAATAAATTCGGTATGTAAGTATTTTTGTTTTTTAAACTTTCTTTAAATAGCGTTAATATGCTTTTTTTATCCATATGGGTCCCCCTTATTTCCTAATTATAACAAATACTTATTTATTAGTAAATAGTAGGACTTTTTAAATTATAAAAGAAAGTTTTATTTTTTTCGAATAATAAAGATGGAGGTGGAAGAGTTATTGAAGATTGTTTTACAGGATGGAGCTAAGGATTGTGGAGTTTCTTCTTTATTATCTATCATTCGATATTATGGGGGAGATGTATCGAGGGAATATTTAAGAGAGTTGACCAATACTTCTAAATCTGGAGTTTCTTTTTATCAATTATTGGAGGCCGCTAAAAAGCTGGGATTTTCTTGTGAAGGAGTAAAGGGAAGTTTTTCACAAATAGATAGAAAACGTTTGCCTTGTATTGCTCATATTGTTTATCAAAAGAAATATCAACATTTTGTTGTTATATATCAAGTAGATATTAAATCCAAAATGGTTGAGATTATGGATCCTGCTAAAGGAAGAGTACTTTTATCCATTTCTGAGTTTCAAATGCTTTCTAGTGGTTATTATTTATATTTAAGTCCTGTAAAGAAATTGCCTGTTTTTTATGAAAAGAAGACCTTGTCTTTGTTTATTAGAAATTTTTTTAAACACTATCGATTTTATTTTTTTCTTATTTTTTTATTTTCTATCATTGTGCTTTTTTGTCAATTAATATTATCTTTCCATTTTCAATATTTATATGATTACTCTGTTCAGAGTTCTATCTATTCCATTATTTTTAACATTAGTTTTTTCCTTTTATTTTTTTATTTTTTTTCTTTTTGTTCTAATTATTTAAAGCAGGTGATTTTAACAAAACTTAGTTATTTATTTGATCAACAGTTAATTTTTTATATTTATAAGCAAATTCTTCTACTTCCATATTTATTTTTTAAAAATCGTACTCTTGGGGAAATATTAGAGCGAATTCAGGATGTTATACGAGTAAAAAACTTCTTTTTACGTTTGTATATTACTGTTACAGCTGATGTTTTGTTTTTTGTTTTATTTTCTTATCTATTATTTCGAATTCATTTCTCTTTTTTTCTATTATTTTTCTTTTATTTTTTATTTTCCTTTCTATTAGGTTTGAGTTTATATTCTATAAAAAGGAAAAAGCAAAAAAGAGTTTTGTCTAAGAACGATTTTTTACAATCATACCTTGTTGAGTCTTTTCAAAACGTTGATACCATTAAGGGATTACATTTAGAGTTTGATTTTTTAGAACAATTTGAACAAGAATATAGTTCTTATTTAGCAAGGCAATATCGATTAGAAAGAGTCTTATTGTTGGAAAATCATATAAAAGAAATTTTTTATTTTGTTTTAATGTTAACTTTTTATGGATTAGGTGCTTATTTTTTAATTCAACAGAAATTGCAGTTTAGTCAGTTTTTTATTTGTCAGTATGTGTTTTCTTACTTACTTGGTTGTGGTAATCGTATTCTTGATTTCTTTTTTGATAGTTATCAAATTTCCGTTTATATTTCTAGAATACAAGATTTATTTACTTTGTTTCGAGAAAATTTTGATGGTGGTGATTACTTTCAGTTAGTAAAGTTGGAAGGAGATATTCAGTTTTGTCATCTTTGTTTTCAGTATTCTTCTAAGTCTTTGTTTTCAGATTTTTCTTTATTTATTCCTTTTGGAAGCAAAGTTTTATTTACTGGTGAATCGGGCAGTGGAAAAAGTACATTAGTTAAAATTCTAATGAGGTATGTGGAGGTTCCGTATGGAATGGTTCGTATTGGTTCGTTTGATGTAAATCATATTCATTTAGAGTTATTACGTAGTCGTATTTCTTATGTGACAGGTGGAGAATTGTTGTTTTCTAATACACTTTATTATAATATTACACTAAATCGTGAGGTATCAAAAGAACAAGTAGAAATGGTTAGTCATCTTGTGTTATTAGATTCTCTATTAGAAAAATTACCTTTAGGTTACCAAAGTACAGTTGAAGAAAATGGATTTAATTTTAGTGGTGGAGAAAGGCAAAAAATTTTATTGGCTAGGGCTTTATTAAAAAATAGTGATATTTATATTTTTGATGAAGCATTTCATCAAATTGACGTTGAACAAGAAGAGATTATTTTAAAAAATATATTTTCTTATTTGAAAGATAAAACGGTTTTGGTTATTAGTCATCGATTGCATCATTTAGAGTTGTATGATTTCAGATATCGATTAGAAAAAGGTAAAATAAATGAAATTTAAAGTTTATGAAAGTTTTTTTGGAGTCCATATTTTTTCTTTTCTATTCTTTTTATTATTATTTGTTTTTTTATTTAGTTTAATTCCAATCAAAAGTATACCAACTTATAAAATGATTTCTGGTGTTGTCAGTAAAGATAATCAGGTTATGCTATTAGTGAATAATAAGGAACTAGATATGCTTTATCATACTAAGACATTATTAGTAGATGGGTATAAAGAAAAATTTCATATTAATCGTGTTACAAAAAATATTATTAAAAGAAAGAAGAAGAACTATCATCAAATATATTTAGATATTTCTTTTGATGATTATATGGAAAATGATAGTATTCTTATTGGCATTTTTCAAGAGAAGGTTTCTTTTCTTACGTTATTTTCTGATATTTGGAAAGGAGGATAAATGCAGGTTGTTACAGATTTAGAATTAGATCAAGTGAGAGGAGGTGTATCAGGATGGGTTGTTATTGGAATTGCTGCTGTTATCGTGTTTTTGGCAGGAGTATTTGAAGGAATAACAAGCCCAAATCCTTGTCAAAAATGAAAACAGTTAACTTAGATGAATTGGACTCTATTATTGGTGGTGATAGTATATCTGGGACAGTTATTAATGCTTTTACTAATGTGATTGAGTTATTGATGGATGCTGGAAGAAGTTTTGGAAGTGCTATTCGAAGAGTGGCTGAAGGAAATTTATGTCCTCTAAAATAAAAAACTTTCTAAAAGAACTTTTACTGTCTTTTGTCATTGGTATTGGAATGGTACTTCTTTATCAAATTGGAATATTTTTAGGTAATTTGTTGTAGAAATTGGCTTTTTTTCAAAAAAAGTTCACAAAAAATGTTGAAATATAAGGAAAGGTTTGGTATAATTCATTGTAGTTAAAGCGAAGGGAGGGATAATGATGGCAACACAAGTAACAGTAAAAAATGGTAATTTGGATTTAGCACTAAGAAAATTCAAACAAAAAGTGGCTAGAGACGGTGTCCCTTCAGAGTGCAAGAAACGTGAATCTTATATTAAACCAGGAGTAGCAAGAAGAGCAGCTAAAAAAGAAGGAATTAAAAATTCAAAGAAAAGAAATCGTAAAGATAATAGAGACTAAGGTCTCTTTTTTTTCTATATGAATTAGGAGGAGAATATTATGATTAAAGTATCTAAAAAATTTGTGAGAACATTATTGTCGGGAGTTTTGGCTTTTCAAATTCTACCATTAGCAGGGTGTAGTAGTCAGAACAATGATGAAGGATATACACCTACTGAATATGCCGCTGGTGAGCATCAGTTAATTGAAGTAGATCGTTCTTTTAATATGTTGGCAGGGAAAAATGGTTTGTATGGTTTGATTGCTCCAGAAGGGTATGCTATTACAGATTATGATTATGATAAGACAGATGTTTTTGAATATAATGATTATGTATATGAAAATGTAGTACCAGTTACTGTTAAAAATCCTAATAATATAGGAATACCAGTAGAAAATGTAGAAGAACAAGATGATATTTATGAGACTGGAGAGCATGTTTTGGTTGATATTGATCGAAGTTTTAATATATTAATTGGTAAAAATGATCAGGTATTTCATTTGTCTGCTCCAGCTGGTTATTCTGTTTTAGATTATGATTATGATAAGACAGATGCTTTTGAATTTGAAAATGTTACTTATGTTAATAATCAAGCTGTTAGAGTAGATGATATTAATCAATTTGGTGAACCGGTTGAGAAGGTTGATGAGAAAGATTCTACTAACACTTATGATGTTGGGGAAGATATGATGGTTGTTATTCACAGAGGATTTAATCCGTTCTTTGGTAAAAATGAAATGAAAGAAGTGGAAAGTATTCCTGGTTATAAAGTAATTGATTACGATTATGATAAAACTGATTCCTTTGAGTTTGAAACAATTGTTTATCAAAATGTTGTTCCAGTTACAGTTGCTAATGATGGAGAAATTGGAGTTCCTAGTGTGAGTGTAGAGAGTGAAGAACATAGTGATGGTTACTATGATACAGGAGAACATGTTTTAGTTGATATTAATCGTAATGTTAATATTTTGTCTGGTTATGATGGTACTAAACAGATTTCTTCTATTGATGGTTATACTGTTTTGGATTATGATTATGATAAAAATGATAGTTTCGAATTTGAAACTTTTGTTTATGTTAATGATCAGCCAGTTGAGGTTCAAAACTCTAATGAGTTTGGAAAAGTTTATCAAAAAACTAGAGACTAAGGTCTCTTTTTTATGCTGTTTTATTTTGAGGTTTACATTTTCTTTCTTTTGTGGTATAATGTGTTGAAGTTTAAAGGGGGAGTTTTTTATGTTTTATTCTGATGAGGCGGTTAATAACTTGCTTCGTTATTCTAAAACTTTTGTTGATGATATTGCTAAGAAAAAGACGAAACCTAATGATTTTATTCCAGAACAATATGTAATTTTTGCAGGAATGGTATCTTATTATGGGTTTGAACATATTGATGCTATTTATAAAGCTTTTAGTAATGCTGGTTTTATTGATGACCATACACCTGCTCAAAAAGATTTTGAAAATCACAGTCAAACACTTGCTTATTGTGCTGTTAGTATTTTGCCGCGTGATAATAAATATTTTATTCAAAGAGATATTCATCATTTATATAGTCCAGATGAAATATATGGTGATTTTTTTGAAGAGTTAGTCCATGAAGTTAACCATTGTGTTAATTCGGCTTTCTATCCTATTTGTAAGAGAAATTCTTTGCCAGTTTTTCGTAATGGAATATCTATTTCAGCAATTGGTTCTGTTGATTATACAGAAGCAGAGCTTTTAGAGGAGAGTTTTAATACCTTACAGACAGCTGAAATTATGAACCATATTTTATCTTTTGGTGAATATAATATTGAAGATCCATCTATGAGATTAGTTTTGAGTCGTTTACAAGGGCGAAAGGCAAATAAATTAGGATTTGGATATCAGCGTATTACACCTGGGATTTATCCTTTGTATTCTCATCCGGAATTTTATCCTTTGTTAAAAGAAAACAGAATTTCAGGTGATTTATTAGCTATTAGAAATAATTTTGATCAAAGAGTTGGGGCTGGTAGCTTTATGGAACTGGCTTCTTCTATTGATCATGCTTGGAATGATAATGATCCTAGACAAGCTGGTAAAGCTTATCAGTTAGTTTCTAAATATGTTCATCGATAATTATTTGAATAATTTAATATTGTTTTGTATAATATGAATAAGGAGATGAGATTATGGTAGAAAAATTAAAACAAGATATGATAGAAGCAATGAAAGCAAAAGACAAGGATCGTTTGACTACCATTCGTATGATTAAGGGAGACCTTGATAAAGAGCATATTGATAAAAAACGTGAAATTAATGATGATTTATTAATTGAAGTTGTTAATCGTGGAATTAAGCAAAGAAAAGATTCTATTGCCGAATTTGAAAAAGGTGGTAGAGAAGACTTAATTGAAAAGACGCAAGCAGAGATTGATATTTTAAAAAGTTATTTACCAGAGCAATTATCAGAAGATGAAGTTTTATCTATTATTGATGAAGCATTTCAATTAGTAAATCCTGAAGGTCCAAGAGATATGGGTAAGATTATGAAAGAGGTTCAACCTAAATTAAAAGGTAGGGCTGATATGAAACACGTTAGTGAACTAATTAAATCTAAATTACAATAAAAGACTATTTAGTCTTTTTTTTTCATATCTTTTATTAGGTGGTTATATGCTTACTAAATTAAAAGATTATATTATAGATAAAGAATTTCGACTTATTTTATTTCAAAATCAATTCTTAGCTGTTAATTTTTCTAAGGTTTTATCTTTGGAAGAGACAAGAGTTTCTTTTTTAACGGATTATGGAAGAATTGTAGTAAAAGGAGAAGCGTTTACTTTACAAAAATTATTAGATGATGAAGTTTTAATTCATGGTAGAGTTTTAGGTGTAGAGGTGTTTTATGAATAATTGTTACCGTATTCTTATTCAAGGAAAAAACACTTCTTATTTTTTGTTTATGCTTATTCAAATGCATATAGCTATTTATGATAGAGAAAATACCTCTAATGGACTTATCTTGGTTGTTTCTAAAGATGATTATCAAAAAATTATGGATATTAAAACTAGTTATAAAATCACAGTTTTAGATCGTTATGGTTTTTTAAAGATTCAATATTTATTTTATAAGTATTTTGTTTTTTTTATTGGTTTTCTATTTTTTCTATTTCTTATTTTTGTCTTTAGTCATATTATTTTTTCTATCGATGTTGTTCATTCTAATTCTGAAATTCGCTCTATTATTTATCGTGATTTAAAAGAATATGGTATTGAGAAGTTTCATTTTAAAGTTAGTTATCAAGAAAAGGAAGAAATTGTAGAGAAAATCTTGGAAAAAGAAACTGATAAGTTGGAATGGTTGGAGATTGAGGAAGTTGGTACTAAATATATTGTTAAAGTGGAGGAGAGAAAAAAGAATAAGAAAGAAAAGGTATGTCGGCCTAGAAGTATTGTAGCAGGAAAAGATGCTATGATATTAGATATTCAAGCTGAGGAAGGAGAAGTAGTTAAAAAACGATTAGATTATGTTAAAAAAGGTGATGTTGTTGTTAGTGGACTTATTTATAATAAAGAAGATATTGTAAGTAAACGATGTGCTAGAGGAAAGATATATGGAGAAGTGTGGTATCAAGTAAGTTTATCTATTCCAAAACATTATCATGAAGAAAAAGTTACAGGAAAGATGAAGAGGCAATTTGAAATTCAATTTTTGAATCATACTTTTCATTTGCTTTCTCATTATGATACTTATCAGAAAAAAAGCACTTCTATTTTACAATCTCGTCTTTTACTCTATTCGTTTTATGTTTTCTACTTATTATGAGACGA
>ULXR01020703.1_pt1 | contig 31828 bp, 24 predicted proteins | sample 1961511 | NCBI WGS metagenome assembly ULXR01 (sample SAMEA4835844, study PRJEB28245) | human gut metagenome | biome: gut microbiome; material: fecal sample | place: Denmark | collected 2008 | reverse complement strand
CCCCCGCCGCTCCAGAAACCATGTCAACATAAGAGCATTCTCCACTAAATTTATAGCGGCCATACAATTCCTTAACCGAAGGGAAACCGGCTGCCGAAACCATTTCTATACCCAATGAAACAACAAACAAGGCAATCAAAACAGCCTTAAAATTAATAGAAGTAGATTTTCTCATAGACACACTTTTTTTTGCATTAAAACAATGCAAAAATAATAAAAAAGAAAGAAAAGAAGAGACTTTGGGCGTTTTTTAACTATAAAACAACCGAAAAAATACAATCCTCCCATGGCATCCTTGCATCCACTTGCAAATCGAAAGGCTTTCCCTGCATTTTTCCGGCAAAAAGCACTATCTTTGTCCCGCTATAATGAAGAAGAGAAACGCATGATTGTATGTATCGCCGAGAAACCCAGTGTGGGTAAAGACATTGCCAAAGTACTGGGCGCCACGCAAGACCACCGTAATTATTGGGAAGGCAACGGCTACCAGGTCACTTGGACTTTCGGTCATCTTTGCGAACTGAAGGAACCGCACGAATATACTCCGCTCTGGAAAGCGTGGAGCCTTTCTTCATTACCCATGATTCCGCCCCGCTTCGGCATCAAGCTGAAAAATGACAAGGGCATCGAAGAACAATTCCGGGTGATTGAACGGCTGATGCAGGCTGCTGACATGATCATCAACTGCGGTGATGCCGGACAGGAGGGAGAGTTGATACAACGTTGGGTCATGCAGAAGGCCGGTGCCCGATGCCCGGTGAAACGCCTCTGGATTTCGTCACTCACGGAAGAAGCCATCCGTGAGGGATTCAGCAACCTGAAAGACCAGAGCGAATACCAGTCGCTCTACGAAGCCGGACTGAGCCGCGCCATCGGCGACTGGACTTTGGGCATGAACGCCACGCGGCTCTATACATTGAAGTACGCACAGGGCCGCCAGGTGCTGAGCATCGGACGGGTTCAAACCCCCACACTGGCTCTCATCGTCAACCGTCAACAGGAAATCGAGAACTTCAAGCCGGAACCTTATTGGGTACTGACCACCAACTACCGTGATACAGTCTTTACCGCTGTGTTGGAACAAGACGAAGAGGAAACCGCGACGGTTTCTCAGGAAAAAGGTGCGAACGGCAACGGAAGCGGCAAGGCAAACGATGTGGCACGCCGGGGATTCACCTCGGAAGAAGAAGGACGGAAAGCCCTTGAACAAATCAAAGACGCACCGTTCACGATTACGTCCGTCACCAAGAAAAACGGAACGGAAGCCCCTCCCCGTTTGTACGACCTGACCTCGCTACAGGTGGAATGCAACCGCAAGTTTTCTTTCTCGTCCGACCTGACCCTGCAACTCATCCAGTCGCTCTACGAGAAGAAAGTCACGACTTATCCACGTGTGGACACCACTTTCCTGAGCGACGACATTTATCCGAAATGCAACGCCATCCTCAACGGTATAGCCGGCGAATATGCCGCCTTGCTCCAACCCTTACGTGGCGCGGCGTTGAAAAAGAGTAAAAAGGTGTTCGACTCTTCCAAAGTCACCGACCACCATGCCATTATCCCCACAGGAGTAGCACCGCACGGCTTGACACCGGACGAACAACGGGTATTCGACCTCGTGGCGCGGCGTTTCATTGCAGCGTTCTACCCCGACTGCAAATTCGCCACCACCACCATCCTCGGCGAAACGGCCAACATCCCGTTCAAAGCCACCGGCAAACAGATTCTCTTGCCGGGTTGGCGAGAGGTGTATGCACAGGAGGCCAAGACGGTGGAAACCTTGGGAAAAAACGCCGAGGAAGAACGTACGCTCCCTGTTTTCACGAAAGGTGAAAGCGGCCCCCACGTTCCGGACTTGGCCGAAAAATGGACACAGCCACCCAAACCTTACACAGAAGCTACGCTCTTGCGCGCCATGGAGACTGCGGGTCGCCTGGTGGACGACGACGAATTGCGTGATGCCTTGAAAGAGAACGGTATCGGCCGTCCGTCCACCCGGGCCGCCATCATCCAGACCCTCTTCAAGCGGCATTATATTCGGTTGGAACGAAAGAACCTTATAGCCACTCCCACGGGAGTGGAACTCATCAGCCTCATCCATGAGGAACTGCTCAAAAGTGCCGAGTTGACCGGCATTTGGGAACGCCGCCTTCGGTTGATTGAAAAGAAAACCTACGATGCCAAAACTTTTTTGGAAGAACTCAAGCAAATGGTAGCCGAAATCGTGCATACCGTCCTGGCAGACAACACCAACCGTCGCGTCGCGGAAACACAGGAAGATAAACCTGTACCAAAAGGGAAAAAGGGAAACGTAAAAGAAAAGTCAGCTAAAGCACCAAAAACGGCACGCAAAATCGCGAGCAAGCGAGAGCAGAACCAAGCCCGCCTGACTATGCCGGGCGAGAGCGATTTATCTAAAAAGTCGGCCGCTCCCCAAACAGCCGTAATCCCGGCCACGCCTCCTGCCCCCAAAGAGGGTAACCTCTGCCCGCTCTGCGGAAAGGGGCACATCATCAAAGGCAAGACCGCTTTCGGCTGTTCGGAATGGAAAAACGGATGTACTTTCCGCGCACCGTTGGAAATCTCTTCGTAAGCCGCGTCCTTGCATGCCATACCGCCTCCTACACAAGTTTTTCGTGAAAACATCCTTCATCTTTCAGGATGCACTTTAACATCCTCATAACATTGATGTTATAAGCTGAAGGATATTTCAGGCATCTTTCAGCCATGCTTCATTTCGTTCGGCTGAGACAGGAAAATCGCTTGGCGCAGAACGAAAAATCGTTCGGCTGAGATTGAAAAATCATTTGGCGCAGAACTTTTCATTGCTTTCTGCCATGAAGGGGAACTGAAAGATGACTGAAACATCCTTCATCCTACAATTCATTCTATAACAACCGATTATCGAACAATCTGAAAGATGAAGGATGTTTTTGCAAAAAACCTTGGGGAAACATACAGAAAATGATGGACTCCGGCAAAATACCTTTTCTATCCCAACAATCTCCAACTATCCTAAGTTCTTTGAAGAAATAAAGAAAATCATTAGAAAATAAGAGATTATCGTAAAAATCCACTATCTTTGTATTCGGATTGAGGCAACTCTTTTCAATACACGTGAAATAAAAAAGGAGCGTTATGCTTTCATCTTTTGTTTTAGGACTAAGTATCGCTACTATAATAGGTATCGTCATAGTAACGATACGGTTATTGCTAAAAAAGAGATTAAATGAACTGTCGGAACGAATTACAACCATAACTCCTTATAAGGATATACAAAAAAGCAGAGAAAAGGAACTAAAGCAAAGTAATGAAAGTTTTTTCATTGATATTGAAACCGATTTAAGGAATAGTTTTAATGAACACATAATATCCTCTTCGGAAGAGAAACAATTCACAAAATATTATACTGAGTTCTTCCATAAAGTCAATTCTTTGCAGAGAAGTCTTGAAGCATTCCATATAAAACCGTCCGAGACAATCTCAAAATTTACACATGATTTCGGAAACATCCACTCAATTGTCAAAAGACATAATGAGCAGGTTATCCAAGACACTCTTGACACCCACAAAGTTTTTTTCGACCATTGTCTTAAATACCCGTTAGACACACAGCAAAGGCGTTCAATCGTGTCTGAGGAAGATAATTGTTTGGTGGTTAGTAGTGCAGGAAGTGGAAAAACATCGTCCATTGTAGGAAAGGGAAGGTTCCTGGTAGACATCAAGCACATCAATCCTCAAAAGATTCTTCTTATCAGCTATACAAACAAAGCTGCTGCCGAGTTGACGGAAAGGATGGATATAGAAGGACTAAGGGGATACACCTTTCATAAACTTGCTATTGACATCATCGGGAAAGCGACAGGACAAAAGCCCTCCATCTGCGATAACACAGACGCATTGTTTGTGAAAATATATCATAAACTATTAGAAGATAAGTGGTTCAAAAAAGGTATTATAGAATACTTTGTTGACTATCAAGTGCAAGAAGAGGATTGGGAGCATCACAAAAATGAGCGTAGACAAAAACTCTCCGAATTAAAAGAAGCACGCTTGAAAGCGCAATTCCCTGACATGGACGGGAAAACTATTTATGTTCGTAGTGAGCAGGAGCAGAAAATCTGTTTTGTATTATCTTCTTTGGGTGTGAAATTCAGGTATGAAGAGCCTTACGAACATCCATTGGCTGATGAAATGCATTCACAATACAGACCCGATTTTTCCATTTACTTTGAGCAAGATGGCAATACAAAACGTATTTATTTAGAGCATTTTGGCGTGAACGAGCATGGACTTGTTCCCACATGGTTTGCAAAAGACAAAGGCATTACTTATGAAGAAGCAAACCAAAAATACAATGACGGAATAACATGGAAAAAAGCAGCCCATGAGAAGTTTGGGACTATATTATTGACAACTTCAAGTGCTGATTTCCATTATTCAGATATTCGGCATACATTAAAAGCTTCATTGGAAAAGATAGGCGTTCCTGTTCAAGAAAAAACAGATGCCGAATTATACGATATGGTTCTTCCTCCAAACAGCAAGCAAGAAAAGGCTTTCATTCGGCTTGTTGTAACTTTTGCGACATTAATTAAGTCCAGTTGCAAGTCTATAAAAGAGGTTTTGAAACAGGCTAAAAGTGTTGGGGACGAGCGCAGCACATTTATTATCAAGAGAATATTTCAGCCTGTTTATGAACTGTATATTGAAGAATTGAAAAGCAGTAATCAGATAGACTTTACCGATGCTATTCTGCAAGCCACGGAAATATGCCGTTCCTCCCATCCTGTAAAGTATGAATATATCATCGTTGACGAGTTCCAGGATATATCAGTTGACCGCTACAATTTCCTTAAAGTACTCCGAGAAGGCAATCCTCCTGCAAAATTGTATTGCGTGGGCGATGATTGGCAATCCATATACCGTTTTTCAGGAAGTGACATGGCTCTTTTCAATCAATTCTCTGATTATTTCGGCTCCACAGAAATCAATAGAATCGAAACGACATACCGTTTTGGAGAGCCTTTGGTAAGCCTGTCATCGCAATTCATCCAACGGAATAAGACACAGCTAAAAAAGGATATACACCCATTCAATCCGCAAATCAAAACCGAATTACAATTCTGCGCTTATGAACGACGTGACTATTGTAACGCTATCGGACTATTGGTTGCGTCTATCCCTGCGGATAAATCCATCTTTTTGTTAGGGCGGTATTCCTTTGATGACTACTATTTGTCGTTTCTGTACAAATCGGTAAAAGAGGGCAATCGCTTTTACTACTTCATTGGAAACAGAAAGATTGAATTCCTTACAGTCCATAAATCCAAAGGACTTGAAGCAGATTATGTAATAATACTTCAATGCAACAAAGATACCTATGGATTCCCTTCAATGGTAAGTGATGACCCTGTTCTTGATTATGTTCTGACTAAAAGCGACCAATATCCGTATGGGGAAGAACGTAGGTTGTTTTATGTGGCTATCACCAGAGCCAAAATAAAGACATACGTACTTTACGACAGACACTTCCCATCCGTTTTTGTTGACGAGTTCTTACACCCCGGTAAAGTCACGGAAGAAAGTTACACCAAACACCCCAATGCCAACAAGAAATGGACACGCAGTGCTGACAAATTCCTACTTACCCTTTACCATGAAGGAAAAAGCATAAAGTACATCGCAGAGAAAATGGGAAGAAGTCAAACCTCTATCGTTATGCGAATAGGAAAACTAGAAGGCAAGCAATAATAAAAACGCTCATAATGCTTTTCATTAGACAAATTGCACTACTTTTGCATAATAAGAGTTGTTTGACAGAAAGAAAAGCAACGCATTTCACGAAATTTGAGACTGTTGCCAAGTCATTACCCCGTTATTTGAAAAAGGACTCACAAGCAGTTTATTTCTAATCTATTTTATTTCGCTATCGTTTTTTTAGAAAACAGCGGTAAATGATTATCCATTGGACGACATGTCCAACCCCATCCTGGTTATCGCAGAAGAACAATAAATAATAGTTAAACTGTATTAAAAACACAGGCATTTGCGTGTAAACAGCACACTCTTCACTCCCTATTTATATAACTTTGGAGAGAAATTCAACCCAATAACTTTTAATCACTTAAACCATGAACAGTACTCGTATCAGCAAACTGATTCTTAGTTTACTATTTTTATGCCTGGCAACCACAGGCCGTGCACAAACCTTCCCTCGCCTGCTTTTGAGTGGGGATTATCCCGACCCGTCCATCATCAGGGAAGGAAAAGACTTCTACATGACAAACTCATCTTTCAATTACGCACCGGGACTGCTCATTTGGCACTCTACCGATTTGGTGAACTGGACCCCCATAGCCCGTGCACTCCATGCACTCGACGGTTCGGTCTACGCTCCAGACTTGGTGAAGTACAAAGGACGTTACTATATCTACTATCCTGCTGCCGGAGCCAACTATGTGGTCTATGCCGATGATATCCGAGGCCCGTGGAGCCAACCGGTGAAACTCGACCTGACGGGCATCGACCCTGGACATGTAGTGGGCGAAGACGGCAAACGGTATTTATATGTGGACAAAGGTGCCATAGCCCCGCTAAGCGACGACGGGCTGAAAGTGACGGGACCGAAAAAGACCGTCTACGAAGGTTGGCGGTTCCCCAAGGATTGGAAAACCGAAGGCAATGGCGACATGTTCCTCGAAGGCCCGAAACTGCTGCACAAGGACGGTTATTATTATATGGTATCGGCAGAAGGCGGCACCGCCGGACCGGCCACGAGTCACATGGTAGTCGTGGCACGTTCCAAAAGCGTGTTCGGCCCGTGGGAGAACTCCCCCTACAACCCTTTGGTGCATACCTACAATGCAAGCGACCCTTGGTGGTCGAAAGGACACGGTACGCTCATCGACGATGCCGAAGGGAACTGGTGGGTGGTGTACCATGCTTACGCACAAGGTTACCACACGTTGGGTCGCCAGACGCTGATAGACCCGGTGGAATGGACAGCCGACGGATGGGTCAAGCTGCGGCATGATGCCCGTCCGCTCCCGGCACAAGACCCTGAAAAACACGGACTGGAACTCTCCGATGACTTCACGGGCAAGCAACTCGGCCTGCAATGGACCTTTTGGAAGGAATACGCCCCCGAAAGCCTCTCATTCGGCAAGGACGGCATGAGCGTCAAAGCCAAAGGCAAGACTCCTACGGATGGACGTTTGCTTTTGACCACAGCCACAGACAAGAACTATGAGCTCACGACGGAAATCACCCTCGGAAAAGGGAACACGGGCGGTTTGCTCCTTTTCTATGACGAGAAGGCATACGCCGGTGTCGCTTCGGACGGAAAGACGCTCACGATATACCGCAACGGGGAAAAAGCCGAAACCATGCCGTCCGATTACCACAAGCATTTCTACCTCCGCCTGCTCAACCGTGCCAACCGCGTGACCCTCTCTGCCAGCAAGGACGGAAAGTCATGGAAGGAACTGGCCACGGATATCGACGTGTCGGGACTTCATCACAACAACTACGGTGGGTTCTATGCCCTCCGTCCTGCACTCCTGTCCGCAGGAAAAGGACGTACGACTTTCCGCAACTTCACCTACCGTGACGCCACACCGCAAGAAAAAGACATGGCGGCCTACCTTATGGTATTCCATCAGGACGAAGACCACTGCCTGCATGCAGCCATCAGCCGCGACGGTTATACGTTTACCGCCCTGAACGATGGCAAGCCCATTATTGCAGGCGATACAATCGCCGACCAGAAAGGTATCCGCGACCCGCATATCTACCGTGGCCCGGACGGCGGCTTCTACTTGGCCATGACCGACTTGCATATTTATGCACAACGCGAGGGTTACCGCGATACGGAATGGGAGCGCGACGGGAAAGCTTATGGTTGGGGAAACAACCGTGGCTTGGTGCTGATGAAATCGTTCGACCTCATCCATTGGACACGCACCAACATACGTTTCGACCAGATGTCCAAGGAATTTGCACAGATAGGTTGTGCTTGGGCACCGGAAACAGTCTATGACCCCGCCACAGGACGGATGATGATTTATTTCACCATGCGGTTCGGCAACGAGCAAAACAGGCTTTATTATGTCTACGTAAACCAAGATTTCAACCGTATCGAGAGTATTCCGCAAATCTTGTTTGAATACCCCTCTGGAGCGTCTGCCATCGACGGCGACATCACCCCGATATGGAACGAGGAGCGGCAAAAAATGGAATATCACCTGTTCTACGTGGCGCATGAATCCGGTTCGGGCATCAAACAGGCGGTTTCCGACCGTATCGACGGAAGCTACCGGTTCGACCCGCGTTGGATAGACTTTGAACCGGTGGCCTGTGAGGCACCTAACGTTTGGAAACGCATCGGTGAAAACAAATGGGTACTCATGTACGACATCTTCGGCATCAACCCGCACAACTTCGGCTTTGTGGAAACCTGTGACTTCGTACACTTCAAGAACTTGGGACGCTTCAACGAAGGCATAATGAAAACCACCAACTTCCGGTCGCCCAAGCACGGTGCCGTCATCCACCTGACAAAAGAAGAGGCGGACCGGCTCGAAGATTACTGGAATAATCAGAAACACTGAAAAAATCCTCCTCCCTGCACAGGCTCTATCTCCATAGGTAAAACCATAACGGAACCGCCTGCGCAACCCAAGCCATGGAATACGGTTTTTCTCATTCGTCCGTATTCGTGGCTTTTTATTGTCTTAACCATCTTTAATATTAAAAAAATAAGTAATTCGCCGTCCTTATTCGTATATACATAAAGAGATTTATTATCATTACTTAATTTACACTTATGAACAATGACATGAAAAGCAAAAGGAAAAAACTCTGCATGCTGTTAGCTTCTTGCTTCGTGGCATGTACCGGCACCGGACTTTATGCACAGGAAGACGGATTGCGGCTGCACTTCGACTTCGAACAAGTAAACGGTACTTCCGTCACGGACGCTTCTACGTCCGGCATCATAGCTTCGTTGAAAAACGGTGCCAAGGTGGAAGAAATGGGAAAATACCATGTGCTCAATTTGGGCAACCAGTCTGGTTATCTTGATTTGACCGAAAAAACGGGCGCCCTATTCAAAGAAATGGACTCCTATACAGTCTCCATGTACTACCGGGTAGACGAAAACGCCTCGCTTTCCGGCGCGGGATTCTTCCTTTGGTCCTTCTCCACATCCATGGCTTGCACCGCTTCTGAGGGGAAATATTCGGCCTACCGCTTGAACGCACAACGGTTTGCCAACTCCACAGGTGGTTATCAACACGAAACGGGTATTGAAATCGGAGGAGAATCGGAAAAAGGCCGGTGGATGCACGTCCTTTATACACAAAACGGAAAGAACGGCACGCTTTATCTTAACGGTGTACGCAAAGGGTCAAACAGTTCGATGCCTGCCAACTCGGAAAACTTCAATGCCTCCATTCCTTACGTATGGATTGGACGTGCTCCTTTTTCCGCAGACAATTACTTGAAACAAACCCTCGTGAGCGACATCAGACTTTACGGCAAAGTATTGGGCACGGCGGAAATCAACGCCCTCTCACAAATCACCGAAGATTTGGAGCATGAATTCCGCTATGGTACCCCCGGCGATTTCACAGCCCTGCGAACCGCCATCCGGGAAGCAGAAGATTTCTTGGCCGGGCATGCTGCAATTTATCCGGAAGCTGCCGTGGCGATTTACCTGGATGAAATCAACATGGCCAAAACCCTCGCTGAGGAAGGAAAAGTGAACCAAAACGTCATTGACAAACAAATCAAAGCCTTGGCCGCAGCACAGAACACGTTGAAAGCCACTGACGGATTTGAATTCGATGACGAGGATGTCGTGGAAGGCTATGATACGGACAAAGGATTCCGACATCCCGGTGCGCTCCACACCGATGAGGACTTTGAACGCATACGGCAACAGTTGAAGGACGGCAACGCAAAAGTCATAGCCGCATACAATGTACTGAAAAACGCGGCTTATTCACAATCCAATGCCGCCACCTATCCCGTTGAAACCATTGTCCGTGGCGGAGGAGTAGGGGAAAACTATATCAACGCCGCACGCGGTGCCACCATCGCTTACCAGAATGCGCTTCGTTGGAAAATAGACAGGTCGGAAGAACACGCCCGCCACGCCGTAGACGTCCTTATGGCTTGGGCACGCACGACGAAAGCCATCGGCGGAGACTCCAATTATGCGTTGGCAGCCGGACTATACGGTTATGCTTTTGCCAACGCAGCCGAACTGGTACGCGACTACGAGGGTTGGAATGCAGAAGACTTTGCAGAGTTCAAACGATGGATGCTCAATGTGTGGTATCCTTCTTGTATAGGATTCCTACGTGGCCGAAACGGCACGTGGGAAAACTCCGGAGGATGGGGGAAGTGCCCTGGGCATTATTGGTCGAACTGGGGATTGTGCAACGTATTGGCCGTAATGAGCATCGGCATCCTTTGTGATGACGTGTTCCTTTATAACCAAGGCCTTTCTTTCTACAAATACGACCAAGTAGGTACTTTCGTAGACCCACGTACAGCCAACCCGATTTTGAATGACGGACTGACGGAATTCATAGGCAATCTGGTGGTCACGACACAAAATTCGGAGTTGGAAACAGGTGCGTACGGAAAATTGGGACAGATGCAGGAAAGCGGTCGCGACATCGGTCACGCTGCCATGGCTGCAGGATTGGCTGTGGATGTGGCACACATCGGATGGAACCAAGGAGACGACCTGTTTTCCTACATGGACAACCGTCTGGCCGCCGGCATCGAATATTTGGCGGCACAGACGCAAAGCGTGCCTAACCTGCCTTGGACCGACTATCATTACGCCGACCGGGGATTTGCTTGGTGGGACAACCGGTCGTGGCTACAAAAATCACCGGCACTGGGAGAACAAATTCGTCCGTACTGGGGCACCGTCATCGGACATTACGAGGGCATCAAAGGCGTGAAAATGCCTTTCTCTGAAATGGCTTACGAAAAAATGGGTATTGACGGAGGCGGACAGGGCAGTGTCAGCGGAGGATACGACCACATGGGCTATTCCGTGCTGATGAACACCCGAGACTTCGCACAACCTGACCAAGTGCCCACACCACTCACCCCTGTCATGGAATATAATGGAACAACAGTACCCCGCAACGAACTTGGCGGGCTTACCAACACCTATGCCATAGCACCGACCAACGCCCTCCCGGTTGGCACTATCGTCACGCTGAAGCCCCAACTTCCGGTTGGCACGGCAGACACCGGGAAATGGAAATGGAACAACGGAGAGACATCCAAGGACATTACGATTGTGGCGAACAAGAGCGGTGTATGGCGCGTGACTTACACCAATGAAAAAGGCGTGGAAAGCGAACAGGCGTTCACCATTGCCGTAGCAGGAGATTGCGAAAAAAGCGACATTATACCTTTTATTACTGCCAATGGAAACAAATTGCAAACCCGCACGGTCAACATCCTATACGGCAACCCCGTAACCCTCGAAGTCCAAGCAAAGATGGGTTGGGGATATTACACATGGGAAAACGGAGCCACCGGTCCGTCCATCACTTTGCCGAACGTGACAACTAGCCGGAACGTATCCGTATTATTCATCGGACAAGGTGGACGGAAACAAAAGGTGACATTCCATATCAACGTGCAAATTGCCCGTCCGGACATCACTGTCAACGGAGGACGCTACACGGACTCCTCCATGGCCATAGTGGAACAAGGGGACAACGTGACCCTTTCTGTCACCCCATCCGACTTCATGGTGAACGGAAGTTACCTATGGAACGACGATTCGACAGGAGACGAACTTGTAATCAACGACATACAGACTTCCGGGACGTATAGCCTTTCTTATACGGCAGGAAACCACTCCACCACCCTCAACTATCAAATTTATGTAAAAGACGACAATTACCGAACTATCCCGGTCGGCTATTATTATATCCGACACAGAGGATATGACACTTACCTGACCAACCATGGGAACGGCACGGTTCCATCCTTTGAACCGAAAGGAAGAGAAGAGAACAAAGCCCAACAATGGTATGTGGACAACAGACCGCCTTCCACAGCATGCGGTTTCATGTCTTTATTGGACCAAGCCTATCTGAAAGATGACGGGACATGGAAAACAACATCCACAAGGATGTTCCGCCTCAGCGGAGCCAAAGGCATAACACCTCTGGCCATACAGAAATCCGCACGATCGGGTAAAATATTCTGGAATGTGGATGAAAACGGGAACATAAATTTCGCTGCAACAGAAGAACCTAACGATTATCCTTTTGAATTTATTCCCATAGAAGGCAGCAGCATACCTGAGACCCAAACGGGAAACCATACCGTCATACGTAAACTCTACTATACATTAGACGGCATACGAACTACCAATTTGCAGAAAGGCATTTATATCCGACAGACACTGTTCAACGACGGCACCATGAAACAAGAAAAGATTGTCATTCGTTAGCGTTCCGTCTATCTGACAAGATACCCTCAAAAAGATACTCCTGAATCCATTTCGGTTCAAAAAAAGCCGTTGGTTCCAACGGTAAATGAAATAAAAAAATTATATTTGCATACCGAACGGAATATGAAAAAATGGATTTCTCTTTTTGGGGGTATTTTTGTGACGTTATGGCTCGCAAGCTGTAGCGCGGAAAGCAATGTGAAAAAGGGAGATAAATTCTATGCCATAGGAGAATACTTCGAAGCGGCAGCCGAATACCGTAAAGCCTATATGCGCACCAAACCCAAGGAACGCGCCAAGAGGGGCGAACGGGCCTACAAAGCTGCGGACTGCTACCGGCGCATCAATTATACTTCACGGGCCATCGGATCATACCAAAATGCAGCACGATACAACTACCCGGACAGCATCGTTTATTTTTATTTGGCTGAAATGCAACGCAAAAACGGCGATTATAAAAAGGCGTTGCAGAATTATGAGATTTACCTTCAGTACAAACCAAACGACGTATTGGCACGTCACGGACTACAGGGCTGTACCATGGCACCCATCTGGAAACAGAAACCGACACTGTATTCGATAAGGAAAGAACCGCTACTCAATGCCCGACGCTCGGACTATTGCCCGATGTTGGCAGGTGATGACATGGACATGCTGTATCTGACTTCCACACGCCCACAGGCAACAGGCAACGAACTGAGCGGCATTACGGGTATCAAGTCCGGTGATATCTTTATCTCCAGAAAAGACGATAAAGGGAAATGGCAGGCACCGGAACTGGTAGAATCCGAAGTAAACAGCGAATACGATGAAGGAGCCTGCGCCTTTTCGCCGGACGGCAAAACAATGTATTTCACCCGTTGCACGCATGACCCCGAATATCCACGATATGCACAAATTTATACCTCGGAACGCACGGATGCCAGTTGGAGTGCACCCAAATTATTGGAAATCACAAAAGACACTTTATCCTCCTTTGCCCATCCTACCGTATCGCCGGATGGCAGATGGCTGTATTTCGTATCCGACATGCCGGGAGGATTAGGAGGCTTGGACATCTGGCGAATAGAAATAGGAGAACATGGATTAGGCGGAGTGGATAATCTCGGCGAACCCATCAATACTCCGGGGAATGAAATGTTCCCTTCATTCCGTCCGAACGGAGATTTGTATTTTTCCTCCGACGGACACGTTGGCATGGGCGGATTAGACTTATTCAAGGCCGAACAGGACAGTGCGGGTACATGGACCGTAGAAAACCTGAAATATCCGATGAACTCGCAAGGAGATGATTTTGCCATGACTTTTGACGGACTGCACAACCGGGGATTTTTCAGCACCAACCGGGGAGATGCCCGAGGGTGGGACCACATCATGAGTTTCGAATGCCCGGAAGTATTGCTTACGGTCAAAGGATGGGTCTACGAAAAAGACGGCTATGAACTGCCGGAAGGCCTGGTTCACATGGTGGGCAACGACGGGACAAACTTGAAACTGAGCGTGAAAGGAGACGGTTCTTTTACCCAAGAAATCCAACCCAATGTAGACTATGTATTCTTAGGTACGTGCAAGGGATTCCTGAACCATAAAGAACAACTGCGAGTGGACACTAGCAGCATAAGCAAAGAATACGTACTTCAGTTCGAACTGGCTTCCATCACAGCTCCCGTACTGGTAGACAATGTATTTTACGCCTTCGACAGTGCGGAACTCACGGACTCTTCTACTCTTGCACTGGACTCCCTCGTCACGCTCATGGAAGACAACCCGAACATCACGATTGAACTCAGCTCGCATTGCGACTACCGGGGAAGGGATGAATACAATATCCGCCTCTCCCAACGCCGGGCAGAATCAGTGGTGAAGTACCTGATAGCACACGGCGTCGCTACCGACCGCCTGACTCCCATCGGATATGGCGAGACACGCCCGAAAGTCATCCGCAAACGATTGACGGAACGGTACCCGTTCCTGCATGAGAACGACACATTGACGGAGGCTTTCATCAAAAAACTGCCGGAAGAACAGCAGGAAATCTGCAACGCCCTGAACCGCCGGACGGAATTCCGCGTCCTCCGTACCACTTACGGTTTGTTCGATACTCCGGAAACCCCGAAAAACAACACGGAGGCAAAAGAGCAGTAATCTTTTTCCTCATGCCTATTTCAACCCGAACTTTACCGGTAAAGAAAACAACACCCTGATTTGGCAGATTTCCCCATCTTTTTCCACCACAAATTGCATATATACTCTTCCACTCGCTTCTTCAGATACACAAACTGGCGGATACTTTATATTTTTCGATAAGAAGGCCATACATGCCTTGTTTCCACACCGTCCCGTTGGCATAATACCACACCTTTTTTCGCTTTCCCCAAAACGCCTCCAACCCTCAAACTTTCAGAATCCACTCCTACAGACCGTTCTTTCACAATAACCCAATTTTGCGATTGCACACTTTGCAACCCCGCCATAAGCATCACAAGGAGACTCACAATAGTTTTCACCAAACACATATTCCTTCATTTCCAATCATAAAGCATACCCGACATGGAATGTCCCTGCCCGATATGCTTTATCGTTTAAGCCGGCATCAATGTGGAGATTTCCGTTTTCTCGCTTAAATGCTCCTTCAAAAAAGCCTTTATGCGAGCTATCAGATTCATACAACCATTACTCATCTCTTCATCCTGCGTCTGATAATCGAGATCGCCACACACGGAACCTACCAGATGTTCCTTCTCAGATGTACAATAATCCAAGAATAAGTGAATTTTATTCCAACTACTGTAATCCATAAAACGTGTCAGAAAGTTGCGCTGCCGTCCTTCCATAACCACGATAAAATCGGCCTGATTCAGTAAGTTGCCTACTTTATCAGGACCACTGCTTTCCGGAACCACACTTTCATGAGAAGTGACTCCCCACATGGCCATATCGGCGGACTCTACTTCAATATCCGGCACCTCTGCCTCTTGTATTTTCTTCTTAAAAAGATATTCTACAAAAGGTAACCTACAGGCGCACCCTGAGCCGATAAATAAAATTTTCATAGCGCTGTATAGATTAAGTTAGACAATTAGACATCTACGGTGTGAGTAGAACTCTCATCGCTTCAATCCATTCACACTCTCAGGCTTTAAATATAGCATTTACAGAATAAAAAAGCAAGTAACAAGAGAGAAATATATTATTTTTTTTAGTATTTTTCACTTTACTCTATTGATTTACGCCGTAAATCTCCTTTTAAACTATAAGTCGAAAGATAGCTTGTCCGTATTTTCCACTCCTGTGGATAAAGGTTATTGGCCCGTCCGCCTATATTTTTCACGAAACCGATCGGAGTGTCCTGAAACGTCAGCAACACGTAACCTTTAGGAGTGTCGGGAGGCAAGACAAGCACTTCTTTACGTAAATAGGGCACCGCCATGTCGTAGGAAACGGGGACAACCGGGAAAGCCGCACGATTCAAGTCGACGGACATCGCTAAAGCGTGAAGCGGAATATAGTCCTTCCCCTTTACCGTAGCCAACGGAACACCAACCTGCCATACTTTAACCGATTCTCTCAACAAGCCTATCTGACGGGAGAATGAAGCACGTATAGCCGTCCACACCGGTCCGTCGGAAACGAAATCAAAGGTATCGGCATGAAGCAACCATGACCGGCAGGAAGCAGGCAAAGCCGGAACGGAAGCTTGTACAGTACGTTTCTTTTTAGACTTCACACGCTCACTTTTATACCTGTCAGAGGACATCCCCCAATCCGAAACCCCTTCCTCACCATTTTTTCGTAAAACGGCCAAAAAGAAGCCTTCTCCACGAGTAAAACCGGGAATGAAATGGGCGACGGGAAAAAGCCTTTCCGCCTTCACCGTATCTTTTACAGAGGAGAGCGGAAGCAGGTTCCCCACGACTCCCCAACCCGGTTCCACATCAAGAGGAAGTATTTCCGCACCGAGTTCTTCGGCTATCCAAGCCACATTTTCCTCATCCTCTAAAGTATTCAGCGTACAAGTACTGTACACCAACAACCCACCAGGCTTCAACGAAGGCCATACGTCACGCAAAATCTCACGCTGACGGTCACGGCACATCCGGACAGCCTCCATACTCCAACCTGTCACGGCATCTTCTTCTTTTCGGAACATCCCCTCGCCGGAGCACGGCACATCGGTCACCAACAAGTCGAAAAAGGCTGGCAAACGGGCAAAATCCCTTGGATAACTGTTGGTCACTACCACGTCAGGATGTCCCCACTTCGTCAGATTCTCCAGTAAAACCTGAGCACGTGCCTTTACGGGTTCGTTGGCCACCAACAGACTACCCTCCGGCAGACACGAACGAATATGGGTAGACTTGCCGCCGGGTGCAGCACAAAGGTCGAGCGCTATCACCGGACGGGTTACATAACGGCATAAGACCTGCCCGAGAAACATGGAAGCAGCCTCTTGTACATAATAGGCACCGGCATGGAATAATGGGTCGAATGTGAACGGAGGACGTTCGCTTAGGTAACCTCCTTCACCGGAAGCCCAAGGCACCGGGCCATCTCCCCCATTCAAATATTCCGTCGAAAGACCGGCCCATAAGGACTTGAACGGATTCAGCCTCACACTCACGGAAGGTTCTTCATCCAAAGCTTGGGCAAAACGTGCATAACGCTCCGTACCAAGCAAACGTAGGGCGTAGTCTTTAAACTCCTGAGATATATCCGGTCGTGTCATGTCGTATCATTTTTGAGGATAAAAGTACGCAAAAAAAACGTGGCGAACAACAAAATCGGACGGATTTTAATTTGCTTCTGCGCTCGCCTTTCGCTATCTTTGTTCCCACGAAGATAGGATGCGGCTCGGCATAGCCAAACCAGAAAACTTTGTTTTCATTTGTCCCTGCACTCGCCTTTCGCTATCTTTGTACATTAAATCAAACCGCTTACCACATGAAACGCCCTATATTTCCCGTCATATGGCTTTGCCTTTTATGGGCTTGTCTCGCACAAAATATTGTCTTGGCACAAAATGGCATCACTGTCTACTCCGATACGGTGTCGGCTTTGGAAGACGTGGCCGACGATAGTACGTGGAGTTCTCCCCCATCGGTTTACTCCCACACATTTTCTCTCATGGACGATTTGGGAAACGAAGGAGTTTTGGACTTTTTATCTGGACTTCTCGGAATTGGCGGTGTGCTCTTTACAATACTTACCGTAATCCTGTTCCTCATTCCTGCCCTCCTCGTGCTTTTGGCCGTCTACCTGATATACCGTTCCCACCGCGAGAAGAACAGGAGGATAGAAAGAGCCGCGTATGACCCTGAAAGACGGACGATAGACGAAGATACGAGAAACCAAATGCTCAAACAATCTGCCATAAAGAACGCCTGTTGGGGGGTAGGGCTTATCGTCGTTGAATGGATCATCGACTTCACAGACTTGTTGTTCGTCGTGGGCGTAGTCATGCTCTGCATAGCCGCCAACGATTGGCTGACCACCCTTATCAATAAGAAAAAAAAATAAAACAATATTAAGAATGAAACAATATCTCGACCTGTTACATAGGATAATGGAAGAAGGCGTGGAGAAGAGCGACCGTACAGGTACGGGCACCCTCAGCGTATTCGGCCATCAGATGCGGTTCAACCTCGAAGAAGGATTTCCGCTGCTTACCACAAAGAAGTTACACCTGAAGTCCATCATCCATGAACTGCTCTGGTTCCTGCAAGGCGATACCAACGTGAAATATTTGCAGGAACACGGCGTAAGGATATGGAATGAATGGGCAGATGAAAACGGCGACCTGGGACATATTTACGGGTATCAGTGGCGTTCGTGGCCGGACTATAAAGGTGGATTCATAGACCAGATACAAGAGGCTGTGGATACCATCAGACACAATCCCGATTCACGCCGTATCATCGTCAGTGCATGGAACGTCGGCGACCTCGGGAACATGAACCTACCTCCCTGCCATGCTTTTTTTCAGTTTTACGTAGCTAAAGGGAAATTGAGCCTTCAGCTTTACCAACGTAGTGCGGATACGTTTCTCGGTGTTCCCTTCAATATCGCATCATACGCCCTGTTGTTGATGATGATGGCACAGGTGACGGGACTGAAAGCAGGCGACTTCGTACACACGTTAGGAGACACACATATCTATAAGAACCATCTGGAACAAGTGAAACTGCAACTCACCCGGGAACCTCGTCCCCTGCCTCGCATGAGACTCAATCCGGACGTGAAAAGCATCTTCGACTTCAAGTTTGAAGACTTCACATTGGAAAACTATAACCCTTGGCCGCACATTGCCGGTGCGGTTTCCGTATAACCCTCTAACCATCCCGACATGATATCCATTATCGTAGCTATTGCACGCAACCGTGCCATCGGTTTTGAAAACCACTTGCTGTACCGGCTTCCCGACGACCTGAAGCGATTCAAGGCACTCACCACCGGACATACCATCATCATGGGGCGCAAGACGTTTGAATCCTTTCCCAAAGGAGCGTTGCCCAACCGGCGTAATATCGTGCTGAGCAGAAACAAAGCTGCCGTCTTCCCCGGTGCGGAAACATTCAGTAGCTTACAAGAGGCCCTGTCACATTGTAAGGAAGAAGAAGAGATATTCATCATCGGCGGTGAAAGCGTGTATCAAGAGGCCCTGCCACTCGCCCAGAAAATATATCTCACGGAAATAGAAGACACGCCCCAAGAAGCGGATGCTTTCTTCCCCCCTTTCGACATCCGGCCATGGGAACTCATACAAAGTTCTCGACATAATAGGGACGAGAAACATCAATATCCTTTCTCCTTCAAAGATTATCAGAGAAAGAGCCGCCATTGATACCTAGCAGAAATTCCGTCTCAAACGAAGAACCGTATAGAATACAAGACTTAAAAAGAAAAAAAGAGGTTGTCCGCCTTCCTGACGAGACCACCTCTTTTTCTTTTCTCCCAATTATTCTTCTTCCTCTACTTCCACATCCATATTCTCCGTGCCGCCCTTCTTGTGCTTTATTTCAGGAATCGGCATCTGCCGGTTAATTGCCTCATGAAAAGAAATAATGGTTTCAGAACGTTGCAAGCCTAAAGGCTGTAACTTATCATGGATGATACTCAACATGTGATGGTTGTTCCGGGCATAGATTTTGATAAACATGTCATAATCGCCTGTCGTATAATGGCATTCAACCACTTCCGGAATATTCCACAATTCCGCAACCACCCGGTCGAAATCCGAAGGATCTTTCAGAAAAAGCCCCACATAGGCACAAGTCTCGTAACCGATCCTTTCCGGATCCAACACGTATTGTGAACCTTTCAAGACTCCTAAGCGAGTCAACTTCTGTATGCGCTGATGAATCGCTGCACCAGACACGTGACAAGCACGGGCCACTTCCAAAAAAGGAATACGTGCGTTGTCAGCAATTAACTTTAGAATCTGCTCGTCAAGAGCATCCAAATTAGCAATCCCCATAATCTATTCGTTTATTTATTGCAAAAATAAAGAAAAAACAAAGACCTTGGTATAAATCCATAAAAAAAACGGTATTTTCATAATGAAAATACCGTTTTTTAATAATATCCTTCTATCAATTTCGCTTTGCTGCAGAATAATTGATTTTTAAGGCCCACGATTTTCTCAGCACCTGCTTGATGTCTGTTATAATACCCATCTGTGTACGCTGATCCACTTTCATGGAAACCACTTGGGCTGCTTGGTCTGTCATTCTTGTACGTTCCTCCGCAATAAAATCCATGACTTCTGCAGGTTCTGCAAAACGATCATTCAATTGGATACGCGTACCTGAACCCATAGCTGCGCGCAACTGGTCGGTTGGTGGTCCTACATAAATGAAGGACACAGCAGACTTCTTTTCCAATTTCTCCAGTTCCGTACCAGTAGGCACCGTAAACTTCACTTTCAAAGTCACTTCGCGCATGGTGGTAACAATCATGAAGAAGAACAAGATTGTAAAAATCAAGTCTGGAAGCGATGAAGTATTCAATTCTGGCATCTCACGGCTTCCACCTCTGCTAAATCTTCCCATCAGTCATTTCCTCCATAATTTTTAGGTTCTGCCTCAGAAATCTTCTGCGGATAATACTCACGAATTGCAGCTTGATGCTCATCATCCAGAGCACTGTAAACTCTTCCGAACTTAGCTTTGCTCAACTCATCACGCAACTCATTATAAGCTCGTACCAATTCATTCTGCACTTGGAAATACACATTATAGCTCGTACCACGGTCTGTCTGCACTGAAATCACATGCTTGTCTGTCACAGCGCATACCCCCAACAAAGGAATATTCTTGGCGTGCTTCTCTGGCATCGTCGCACTGTTGTTTTCATTCTTGACGAATTCTTTCACTTTATCACACAGCTGTGTAATCTCAATGAAATCACCCCCGCACATTAACTGCCCGGCAGCATTGACCTTGACCATCAACACATTTCTCTCTTTCACGTCTATCTGCGCCTCGTCTTGTTCATCTTCAGGAGGGGGCGGCAAACGTCTTGCCAATCCCGAATCCGTATCCATTGAAGTCGTTACGAGGAAGAAGATCAGCAATATGAAAGAAATATCCGCTGTTGAACTGGCGTTCAGTCCGGGTACTTTTCTTTTTTTTCTTGCCATTCCTTATCGTTTTAGACGTTTTTCTTATTTCTTTCTCTTCATTATACCGGACATGTTGAAAACCACAGCTACGGTAGTCAATAACAACATGATATAAATGGAAACCATAAACATATCGGTTACTGTCACCATTGTCGCTGAAGTCACGGTTCCATCAGCCGCTGTAAATTCAGTTTCGCCCATTCCGAGCACCCAACCGATAACCAAAGAAAGTACCAAAATCGCAAAAGACACAGCACTGATTTTAGCACCCGGCACACCGCTAATATCTCCACCCTTAGAGCCCATGGAAATTTTAACACTGCGGATGACACTCCAAAGAGCTAACAAACACGTCACAGCGAACATGCCGTACATCAACCACATCAATCCTTCCGTACAAACAGGAGCGTTATAATCTCCTACGGGATTATCATATCCATATCCGAAGAATGCCGCAAAAAACAATACGATGATTGCAAAGCAAGCATACAGGACATAATATGACATCATATATTTCTTTGCTGCCATATTGCTAATTATTTTTTCAAGTTATACTTCATGCACATGTCAAGCAAAGAAATAGTAGCTTCTTCCATGTTAGAAGTGATTTCCTCAATTTTGGAAAGGATATAGTTATAGAATACCTGCAATACCAATGCAACAATAATACCGAAGATAGTTGTGATCAAGGCCACTTTCATACCACCTGCAACGACTGTCGGGGAGATATCACCTGCAGCCTGAATCTGGTCGAAGGCCATCACCATACCAATCACAGTACCCAAGAACCCGAGTGACGGTGCCATTGCAATAAACAAGGTAATCCAAGAACATCCTTTTTCCAAATAACCGGCCTGCACGGCACCGTATGCCGTAATAGAACGCTCTACATCCTCCACACCGTCATCGAAACGCATTAAGCCCTGATAGCAGATAGAAGCAATAGGACCGCGAGTGTTACGGCAAATCGTCTTTGCACCTTCAACATCACCTGCATTCAGTCTTTCCTCAATCTGAGCCATCAATTTCTTAGAATCGATTTCAGCCAAGCTCAAGTAAATGATACGTTCGATGCAGAAAGCCAAACCGAACACCAAGGCTATAGCAACCAATGACATGAAGCCAGCATCACCTTCGATAAACTTCGTCTTCAATTCCTTGTGGAAGCTTTCTTCTTCTACCGGTGCAACGGTTTCTTCCGTAGCATCCATTGCCTCAACAGCCGCCGTATCTACAGCAGCCGAGTCTACAGCCGCACTGTCTACCATAGTGGCAGCCGAATCCGATTCCGCAGCAGCGGCCTCGTCAGTCTGTGCCATCATGGCCTGAGTCGCACCGAATGCAAAAACTCCAAACATCGCAATAATTGCAAATAACTTTTTCATTGTGTGTCTAATTTTTTAAGATTAATATTAATTATTATTATTTCCTCGTTTATGTTTAGCGGAGAGAGGGGGATTCGAACCCCCGATACGCTTTAGGCGTATACACGCTTTCCAGGCGTGCCTCTTCAGCCACTCGAGCATCTCTCCTTCTCAAAACGGGCGCAAGTTACAAAAAAAAACGATATGCCTCCGTTTTCGAGTACAAAAATATTCTTTTTTTTCCGGACTACCACCATACTCAGCCCAAAAAGTTCGTCTCATCCTACAAAAAGTTTAATTTTAACCTTTCGACGGCTTCATTTACGGGCGCCTGAATAAATTTTCAACGCATTTTCGTACGTTTGTCCGGCAACCGTTTCCACCGGCAAACCGTAAACTTCCGCCACTTTCACCAACGTGTGCCGGATATATGCGCTTTCGTTCCTTTTGCCCCGGCGAGGAACCGGCGACAGATAAGGAGCATCGGTTTCCAGCACCACCCGCTCTATCGGTATCTGCCGCAACACCTCCGGCAAGGCAGACTTTTTAAAAGTCAGCACACCATTGATACCTATCATGAATCCTTCGAATGAAAGCAACTCCCGCGCCTCTTCCGCCGTGCCGCCAAAGCTATGGAAAACTCCCCCAACCCCTCTCGTACGAAAAGGAGCGAGCACGTCCACCAGTTCTTTTTGTGCCGAACGGGAATGAATCATCAAAGGTAGCCCGTAGGCTAACGACCACTCCACTTGACAACGGAATGCTTCTTGTTGTTCCTTATAATAAGTACTATCCCAATAATAGTCCAATCCCACTTCGCCGATACCTATAAAAGGATGGCCGGCTTGCAGCAGTGCCTCCATACGCCCGAGCACCTCGCGATAATCTGCCCTCACTTCCGTGGGGTGAAGCCCCAACATCGGATAAAAAAAGCCCGGATGCCCCGTGCACAAGTCCAACATGGCAGGAATCGTCGACTCGTCTATATTGGGGAGAAACACCTTTTCCACATCGTTCTGCAAGGCACGGGAAACCACCTCCTCCAAATCTCCGGCAAAAACCTCGTCAAACAAATGGGCATGCGTATCAATTATTCTCATCACCGACTTCCCCGCTCCTTCAAGACTTCCGATTCAACAAACTTTGCGCCATCTCCCACAAAGGTTCTTTCCGCTCCTCGGGTAAATTTACCTTGTCCAGAATTTCACGGGCCCGTTCATAATAAAAACGGATTTTCTCGTCACACAAGGCACGGATACCCATCTTGTCATACAATGCTGTCACTGCGGCTATCTTTTCTTCCGGGACATAAGTTCCTTCCTCTTTCTTCAGCCACTGTTCCAACCGTTCCCGGTCGGCAGGCAAAGCACGTCCCAACGCGTTAATCAGCATATAGGTCTTCTTGTTACACAGGATATCCCCTCCTATTTTCTTACCGAAAACCGCCGGGTCACCATATACGTCCAAATAATCGTCCTGCAACTGGAAAGCCAAGCCGAGGTTCTCGCCGAAACGATAAAGGAGTTCCGCATCCTGCCGGGGAGCGCCCCCCAACCATGCACCGATTTTCAGCGCGCAAGCCAACAACACGGACGTTTTCAAGCGAATCATTTCTATATATTCCTCTTCGCTGACATCCGCACGAGCCTCAAATTCCATATCGTATTGCTGCCCTTCTCCGATTTCGAGGGCAGTTTCCGTAAACAAACTCATAACGTCTCCCAGATGTTCCGCCGGACACCCCTGCTGCATGTAGCGGTAAGCCATGACCAACATGGAGTCCCCGCTCAATATCGCGGCATTGTCATCCCATTTCTTATGCACGGTAGCCATGCCCCGCCGCATATCGGCCCTATCCATCAAATCATCGTGCAGCAACGTATAATTATGATAAATTTCGATGGCCACGGCTTGGGAACCGATTTCCTCAACCTTTTCCTTATACAGGTTATAAGCCATCAGCATCAATACCGGCCGGATGCGTTTTCCTCCCATCGAAAGGACGTAACGAATCGGTTCGTAGAGTTCTGCAGGCTGACGCTCGAAAGACATTCCGGCTATCTCGCCGTTAATGTAGTCTAAAACTTCTTTCCAATTATACATAGGCTATGTTTCTCACAAAAGGAGGCTGCCGTGAGCAGCCTCCTTAATATTATACATCTTATATTATTGCAATCTGAACATCACCGGCAATGAGAATTTCACACGCACCGGTTTACCTCTCTGCTTACCAGGACTCCACTTCGGCATCATCTTCAACACGCGTTCTGCTTCCTTTGACAGATAAGGATCCGGACTGCGCACAATCTTGATATCCACAATGGAACCGTCCTTGTTCACCACGAACTGAGCGTATACACGTCCCTGAATACCTTGCTCCACACAAATAGGGGGATACTTGATGTTGTCGGACAACCACTTCATACAAGCTTCTTCACCACCGGGGAAACGAGGATTCTCCTCCACGATGTCATAAATCTGGTTTTCGTCCACTTCTTCCACCACAGGGCCTACCGGTCCCGTAGCCACGGCCGTTGTACCCGTACCCGGAGTCGTCACAATGGCTTGGTTCACTTCCTCGGAAGTTTCCACTTCCTCCTCCACCAATTCCGTTTCGTTGTCCACGATATTGATGATTTCAGCGATTTTCGGGGCCGCAGCCGGGGGGGGGGCCACCACTTCGGGCTGCTGCGTGATGGGAATCATGTCCTCCTCAATCGCCGCCGTGAATACAGGTGCCGTTTCAATAACCTTCTTGTCATGCTGTGTCCACTCGAATGCGACAAACATGGCCGAAAGAGCCAAGACAAAGCCCATCAGTAATCCGGTGCCTTTCTTGCCTTCGAGATCCGCGCTCAATGATTTTTTAATTTCCATATTATATTTAGCTTTTTACGTATTCTTCATGCAAGGGCAAAAGTAGCACATTTTTTTTATATACTCATGCGCTTCACCCCATTTTTTTTCCAATCTCACATTTTTTTTCGTTCTACACCCTAAATCGGACTTTTCCACGTTATATCTGCATAACGGTATCCCCATACGGAATTATTGCGCAAATATAATCAGATATTTCAGAAAATCCGTATCTTTGGCCACAAAATTCATTCCAGATGACGAAAAAGCTTATTTTAGCATTATATATCCTGCTTGCCGCCGCGTCACATGCCCAAGAAAGCAACTCCGTGTTCAACTTTTTGGAAATGCCCGTGTCCGCACATTCCACGGCTTTGGGCGGGCGCAACATCTCCCTGATAGAGGATGACGCGTCGCTCGTCTTCAGCAACCCCGCACTGCTCAGTTCCGTGAGCGACAAGACGCTGAATCTCAACTTCATGACTTACCTGCAAGGGTGTAACGTGGGGAGCGCGGCGTTTGTCAAGATATTGGGAGAACGTTCCACAATGGGCGTCACGGCACAATATGCCCACTACGGCACCATGGACGAAATCACGGCCGACAACGTCACCGTGGGCTCTTTTTCGGCCATGGACATGGCTTTGAGCGGAATGTATGCCTACAACCTGAACGACCGGTGGGCCGGTGGTGCCACTGGAAAATTCATCTATTCGAAATACGGCGACTATTCGTCTGTGGCATTGGCCGTAGACTTGGGCGTAAATTACTACAACGAGAATACGGATTTCTCGTTGTCGGCCGTAGCGCGCAACCTGGGCGGACAGGTAAAAGCATTCGGTGAAATCCACGAAAAACTGCCCTTTTCCATGCAAATCGGTTTTACGAAAGGATTCGACCACGCCCCATTCCGCGTGTCCGTCACCCTCGTAGACCTGACACGATGGGACAAGGATTACTATTTCGCATCGGGCGAAGAGTTGTCTACAGGCAAGATGCTTATGAACCATCTGGCAGCGGGCGTGGATTTCCTGCCTACCGACTACATGTACCTGTCCTTAGGTTACAACTTCCGGAAAGCCAATGAAATGAAGGCGGCAGGCTCTTCCCACGCCGCCGGTCTTTGTGCCGGTGCGGGCATCCTGCTTTCCCGTTTCGGTTTCGGACTGGCATACGCCCAGTACCACCTGTCCGCCCCGTCTTTCGTCTTCAACGCGTCCTACCGCCTGTAAGGACAGACAAGTCCCCATTTCAGCTTATACATTATTATAATATACAGAACGACATGAAAAAAATCACGATTGCCATAGACGGTTTTTCCTCTTGCGGGAAAAGCACGATGGCCAAAGATTTAGCTCGCGAAATAGGCTATATTTACATTGACAGCGGTGCCATGTACCGTGCCGTCACGCTCTACTGCCTCCGGCATGGGCTATTCCACGGAGACGAGGTAGACACCGACCACCTGAAAACCGCCCTTCCGCACCTGAACATCTCTTTCAAGCTCAATCCCGAGACAGGAAGGCCGCAAACCTATCTAGACGGGGCGTTGGTGGAAGACGACATCCGTACGCTGGCCGTATCGTCCAAAGTCAGCATCGTGGCTGCACTCGATTTCGTGCGCGAGGCCATGGTCAGCCTCCAACAACAGATGGGACGGGAAAAAGGTATCGTCATGGACGGACGGGACATCGGCACGACGGTGTTCCCCGATGCCGAACTCAAAATATTCGTGACCGCCTCTCCCGAAATCCGTGCCCGACGCCGCTATGACGAATTACAGGCTAAAGGGGAAGAAGGCAGTTACGAGGAAATCCTGGAAAACGTGAAAGAACGCGACCGGATAGACACAAGCCGCACCGTAAGTCCGCTCCGTAAGGCCGACGACGCCATAGAACTGGACAACAGCCACATGACGATTTCCGAACAAAAGGAATGGCTTGCAGCCCAGTTCCGAAAAGCTACCGAAGCGGAATAAAGAGTATTCTATAAAAATATGCAAACCGTTGCATACCAACAAGATAAATCTGGCTAAAAAATCTACTGAGAATGAAAAATCAATCTCCTGAGATTGAAAAATCATTCTGCTTCGATTGATTTTCCATTCGGAGCAAAACGAAACGATAACTTCAGCAAAACGGGAAAAGGGACTGTACGGCACAGTGCTTAAAGCTTAAAGGATTTTTACAAATGAAGATAGAGATAGACCAAGGGTCGGGTTTCTGCTTCGGCGTGACCCGCGCCATCAACAAGGCGGAAGAAGAGTTGGCACGGGGAGCCACGCTCTACTGTCTGGGCGACATCGTGCACAACGGCAAGGAATGCGACCGCCTGAAAAAACTCGGCCTCATCACCATCGACCACGCCACGTTCTCGACCTTGCACCACGCCAAAGTGCTCTTGCGTGCCCACGGCGAGCCTCCGGCCACGTACGGGCAAGCCGAAACCAACGGGATTGAAATCATAGATGCGACCTGCCCTGTGGTACTTCACTTACAGGAACGCATCAAAAAGGAATACCAGGCGGGGGGCACGGAAAGCAAACAAATCGTCATCTACGGAAAGAACGGCCATGCCGAAGTGCTCGGTCTCGTGGGACAGACCGATGGCAAGGCCATCGTCATCGAATCGCCGGAAGAAGTGGACAAACTGGATTTCAACCGGGACATTTGCCTGTATTCGCAAACCACCAAACCGTTGGAGGGTTTCCGGAAAATCGTGGAATACATCGGCGCGCACATCTCTCCCACAGCCACTTTCCGTTACTACGACACCATTTGCCGCCAAGTGGCCAACCGTATGCCGCACATCCGCGATTTCGCCACACGCCACGATGTGATTCTCTTCGTGTGCGGCAAAAAGAGTTCCAACGGGAAGGTCTTGTATGACGAATGCCGGAGCGTGAACCCGCGCTCGTATTTGGTAGATGCCGCGTCGGAGATTGATTTCGTCTGGTTGGAGGACTGCCGTTCGGTAGGCATTTGCGGGGCCACGTCCACTCCGAAGTGGCTGATGGAGGAATGCGCCGAAGCCATCCGGAAGCGGATGCAACCGTAAACACACAGGACGGGGCTTCCTGTCCATAATAAAAACAGCCGGGACGGATGCCACACATCTGTCCCGGCTGTTTTCTACGCGCCATCTCCGCTCACCGGAGCGAGGCGAAATATTCATCGAGCAACTGTTTGGCTGCCACGAAAGAGGTTTGCCGTCCCGACAACACCATGGCTTCGGCTTCGGCCAGACGGGATACAATTTGTCCGTTCTGGAAAAAACTGTTGCGCAACTGCTCGTTGATGGTCTCATACATCCAGTATTTGGACTGCTCGTTGCGCCGGTGTTCAAAATATCCGTTCCCTTTCACAAAATCCATATAGCGGTACACCATGTCCCAAATCTCCTTCACGCCCAAATTGTAAAAGCCGGAATAGGTCAGCACTTGTGGTGTCCACCCGCTTTCAGGAGCCGGGAACAGGTGCAACGCATTGCGGAACTGCGTAGCGGCCAACTGGCACTTGTCCACGTTGTTCCCGTCGCATTTGTTGATGACGATGCCGTCGGCCATCTCCATGATCCCGCGTTTGATGCCTTGCAACTCATCTCCCGTACCGGCCAACTGGATGAGCAGGAAGAAGTCTACCATGGAATGACAGGCCGTTTCGCTCTGTCCCACGCCCACCGTCTCCACGAAAATCTTGTCGAAACCGGCGGCCTCGCACAGGATGATCGTCTCACGCGTCTTGCGGGCCACGCCACCTAACGAACCGGCCGAGGGACTGGGACGGATAAAAGAGTCAGGATGCACGGCCAGTTTCTCCATACGGGTCTTGTCGCCCAAAATGCTCCCTTTGCTTCGCTCGCTGCTCGGATCGATGGCCAACACGGCCAATTTGCCTCCGTACTCCTGCAACACATGGATACCGAAAGCGTCGATACTCGTACTTTTCCCGGCACCGGGCACCCCGCTGATGCCCACGCGAATGGAATGCCCGGCATGGGGCAGGCACTTTTCTATCACTTCCTGCGCCACGGCCTGATGGGCGGGGTTCGTACTTTCTACCAACGTCACGGCCCGGCCGAGCACCGTCACGTCCCCTTTCAGGATGCCTTCCACATAATCCCCTGCCGACATCTGCTGATGCCGGTACCGGCCACGCTTCAGGTAGGGGTTCACAATCGAAGGTTGGGCTACGCCGCTGTTCACGGTCAGCCCCTTATATTCCGCACTGTTCTCAGGATGTTCCATAGCCGTCATCTTTATTGCTTCACGTTTACGGTAATAATCTCTTTCGAGCGGGCCGGGTCGTTCGTAATCAACAACACGCGCGGGCTGCTCTTCACTTTATTCAGATATTTAGCCAACACCGTGACTTTCAGCTTCGCCGTCTCGCCCGGCTCGATATTCCGGTCGCTCAACCCCACAGCCAAAGCCTTATTGAAGACTTGCAAAGTCCGGATTTCGAGCGTACGCTTGCCCTTATTGCTCACAAGGACTGTCATAGACTTCTTGCGCTTCCGTCCCAGTTCGCCCATGTCCAATGTGTCGGCGGAAAGCTCCATGTGAGGTGCCTGTTCCCTGTCTTTCGCCGACAAGGACGAAAAGTCGGGCAACAACACGGAAGAAACCGTAATCTCATTGTCTTCCGACACCTTGTCGCCCACCTTACGGGCCAAGTAGATGGAAGTCTGCGTCAACCCCATCTGATGCAACTTCTCACTGTCCAACGTAAGCATAATCTTGCCGATACGCCCGCCGCTCAACGTCTCCGGGAAATACTGCGCCGAGAGATAAGACGGCAAGTGCATCAGATAAGGCTTGTAGCTCTTGCGGCCTAAATTGACGATTTGCAGTTCCACCATCGGATGGTCTCCTCGGTTCACGTTGTCAAATTCTATATTATTGATATTCAATCGCACATTACCCAAATCGATGGGAAAAGAGCCTGAATAGTCGGACAGTTTAGACACCACGCGCCCTTGTATATGCAGATAAACCGGCTCGTCCGAAGCATTGGTGTACACCTCAAGGTCTTTCTGGAAAACGCCTAGCATCTTGGCGTCATATACCGCCGTAATCGTGCCTTCCGCCCCGGGGGCTATCAGCTCGCGCGTCCAGTCTACGGCCGTACAGCCGCATGAAGGGATGACTTCCGTGATACTCAACGGGTCAGTCCCCGTGTTGCGCAACGTAAAGTTTACTTTAGAAGGCAGTTGAAACATAATCTCACCCATGTTGGCCACATCGCGGTCTATGGCAAGCCGGGGTTGTGCCCACACGGCTCCCGCCAGTATCATTCCCCAAACGCTCAGGAAGGTTCTTTTCACAGACATATTCGTACTTTCATTTTGAGACAAAGATAAGAAAAACGGCCCCATCCCACAAGGAAGGAACCGTTTTTTTCAAGGTTTCACCGGAGCTAACGTACGCAAGGCGGCTTCCATGCGGCGCACCAGGTCGCGTTTGTTCGTATCGGGCGAATAAATAAACCCTTCCGTCACCAACAAACGCCCCTGCGCAGAGTCGGGATATGCCAACGACACGAAAGGACCGCCGAGCGCCCCTTTGCGCATCTCCCACAGACCGCGCATCTCATATACCTGACGCCCGTCGGCCAACTGAACAGACCGTTGTACCACCAACGGTTCGCCGTTTTCACGTGTGGTGGTCATCCAGTTCTCGGGTGTCGAACCGGGAATATTCCGTTTCATGACCGAATCACGCAGATCTACCCACCGTTTGGTCAACAACATGCTGCTGTCTGCCAACGGAAGACTGTAGCACACATAGTTCATGTCTTGTGTCTGACGGTCTGACGAAGCCCAGATAAACTGTTCCCCTTTTTTGACCTTGGCGATATCTGCCGGCACCTTCACCGTATAGCCGAAAAGTTCCTGCGACGCGTCATCCACAACCTTGCTGTACTTTTTCTTCAAACGCGCTGCTTCCCACTGCATTTCCGAAGCAAGGAACAAATCGGTTATCTGCTCCCGATGGGTCATCAGAAAACGGTTGAGCGAAGCCGCATCCCGCGCCTTGATGTTCACATAAGTCTGCGGTACGGCTTTCACATTATACGCCACTCCCATTTCCACCCCATCGGCTTGAGGGTCCTCACGCACCTCGATGATATTACGCATCGTGGAGTATTGCCCCGAATAATTTTCCGGGAATATCCGCATCATCCGGAACATGGGTTCGTACTGCGACAAGCCGGGCACACTGCCTTTCAGCACATCTTCCAACGAATCACGGGCACTCGTTTTCCAAAGCGAAGCATCTACAATCAGCAACAACTCCCCGGGCAGTCCCTTGGATGGCCCCAACGGGGCTTTCTTTTCCCCACCGCCACAGGCGAGACACATACACGCCACGCAAAGTGCTAAAATCCCTTGCCTCCAAAAACTTTTCTTCTTCATATTCATTTTACTTTAGGCGAGACACAGACGCGAATCCAATCCCGCAAATGACACAATCTGTTTCCATAACCA
>ULXR01012678.1_pt1 | contig 32414 bp, 18 predicted proteins | sample 1961511 | NCBI WGS metagenome assembly ULXR01 (sample SAMEA4835844, study PRJEB28245) | human gut metagenome | biome: gut microbiome; material: fecal sample | place: Denmark | collected 2008 | reverse complement strand
CAGATATGACTCGCTCTACAGTCAATGCTGTTTATCGTTATATGCTGAGTGATCTGGAATACTCTATGACGTATTTGCCACGTATCCGTCCTAATGAATATACAGACCGTATCGGAGCTGTTTCTGCTTTTACAGCTGAAATGTTGGCTGCTAAAGTTTATATGGAGCAGGGAAACTGGTCGGAAGTTGAAAGACTGACAGATGATATTATTGGTAGTAAGAAATTCTCTTTGTACAGTGATTTCAACAATCTGTTCAAGATTCCAGGTAAGCTTTGCGATGAATCTTTGTTCGAAATGCAGTTTACTGATTTTGGAAATGGTTCAGGAGAAGTTGTTGTTTCGGATAGCTGGTTCACATTCCAGGGACCTTTGAATGATGGTAATATATCTGGATGGGGCTTTATCAGTCCGACCAAGGCTTTCCGTCAGTGGGCTGCAGAACGTGGTGAGACTATTCGTGCTACTACTACTTTCTTAATGGCAGGTGAAACTACTCAGGAAGGTGATTTCATTAAAGCACCAGCTAGTGATGTTGCTCCAGATTGCTTCAATGGCAAGGCATATACTCCGTCTAACCAGATGACTGAAGGTCGCACAGAGTATGGAACAAATAATAATATTCGTGTATTCCGCTATGCAGAAGTCCTTTTGATGAATGCGGAAGCTAAAGTTCGTCAGAATAAAGATGGTGATATTTCATTCAATTTGGTTCGTAAGCGTGCAGGAATGCCTGAACTGGAAGATGTGACACTTGACCAGATTATGGACGAACGTCGTATGGAACTTGCTTTAGAATGGGGTGAACGATATAACGATTTGCGTCGTACCGGAAAACTGAGTGAGGTATTAGGTCCGTTGGGATGGACTTCTGGAAAGGAATATTATCCGGTTCCTACAGCTCAGATAGACATCTCTTCTACTTTGGAAAATGAGCCAAAGGATGAATAAAGGTAGATAGTTTTTTTGAAGGTAGCTTTCAGGAGCTTATCACGTATGTGCAGGTGATGCTCCTGAAAGTATTATAAACCGATAATCTGTAAATTCTTATGTGGAAATATTTTTGTGGTCTGTGTGCATTGTTTTTGCTTTCATGCACATCTACGTCCAAAGAAAAAACTTTAAGTATAACCGAACAGACAGTATCTCGTCCGGATTCTTTTGCTTCGGACAGCGTGATGTTAGATTATATACAAAAGGTGCATTTTAACTATATGTGGGATGGAGCAGAAAAGACATCCGGTCTGGCTCCTGAACGTATTCATCTGGATGGGAACTATCCTCAGAATGATTCTTCAGTAGTTACTACGGGAGGAAGTGGATTTGGTATCGCAGGTATTCTGGTTGCTATTGATAGAAAATTTATTTCTCGGGAAGAAGGAGTAGCACGTTTACATAAAATCGTTGACTATCTTACACGTGCCGATCGTTTTCACGGAGTATGGCCCCACTGGCTTGATGGACCGACAGGGAAAGTTAAACCTTTTGGAACGAAAGATGATGGAGGCGATCTGGTGGAAAGCTGTTTTGTTATGCAAAGCTTACTTTGTGTCCGCCAGTATTTCGAAAATGGTAATCAGGAAGAGCAGCAGTTGTGTACAAAGATTAATAAATTGTGGCATGAAATGGAGTTCGACTGGTATCAGAATGGCAAGGATGTCATCTATTGGCATTGGTCGCCCAATTATGGTTGGGAAATGAACTTTCCTCTCGAAGGCTATAATGAAGCTTTGATTGTCTATGTATTAGCTGCATCTTCACCTACTCATCCTGTTCCTGCTTCTGCATATCATAATGGATGGGCGCGAGGAGGAGATATCAAAACTTCAGCTGCACCATATGGACTGCCTCTGGAATTGAAGCATAATGGTGCGGAAGAATTGGGAGGACCGTTATTCTGGGCTCACTATTCGTATATAGGACTTGATCCTCGTAAGATTAAAGATAGATATGCTGATTACTGGAATGTAGTACGGAATCATGCTTTATCCGACTATAGATATTGTGTAGAGAATCCTAAGAAATATAAAGGTTATGGTGAAAACTGCTGGGGACTTACAGCCAGTTATTCTGTGAAAGGATATGCTGCACATTGTCCGGGTGAAAATGATTTGGGAGTAATTACTCCTACTGCAGCTTTATCTAGTTTCCCTTATACTCCTGAAGAATCAATGCGTGCCTTGAAATATTTCTATTCAAAAGGTGACAGCATATGGGGAACTTATGGTTTTTATGATGCATTTTCAGAAACGGATAACTGGACTGTACCGCATTATCTGGCCATTGATCAGTGTACGATTGCGCCAATGATAGAAAACTATCGTAGCGGATTATTGTGGAACTTGTTTATGAGTTGTCCTGAAATTCAGGCAGGACTGAAGAATTTGGGTTTTGAAGTTAAGAAGTGATTTATTTTAATTAGAAAGAAATAATGAAAAAGACAACATTCCTTTTAGTGACTTCTTTGTGTATGTCGGCTACTATGTTTGCCGGGAACAAGAAATCACTGTTGCCTAAAGATGAGGGTAATATGGATAAGTTCGTGACCGAACTGATGAGCAAGATGACTCTTCAGGAAAAATTAGGTCAGTTGAACTTGCCTGTAACAGGTAATATAACAACGGGACAGGCTAAAAGTAGTGATGTAGCCGGAAAAATCAGCCGTGGAGAAGTAGGAGGCTTATTTAATCTGAAAGGAGTAAAGGCAATCCGTGAAATGCAGGAACTGGCTGTTGAGAAAAGCCGTCTGGGCATTCCCTTGCTCTTTGGTATGGATGTAATTCATGGATATGAAACAGTTTTCCCTATTCCTTTGGGACTTTCTTGTACCTGGGATATGGAAGCAATAGAAAAATCTGCTCGTATTGCCGCTGTTGAGGCGAGTGCCGATGGTATTTGCTGGACTTTTAGCCCGATGGTAGATATCTGTCGCGATGCACGTTGGGGTCGTGTTTCAGAAGGTAATGGAGAAGATCCCTATCTGGGCTCTGAGATTGCAAAAGCTATGGTCAGAGGCTATCAGGGAGAGAAGATGGAGAGAAATGATGAAGTTATGGCTTGTGTAAAGCATTTTGCTTTATATGGTGCTATCGAAGCTGGTCGTGATTACAATACTGTAGACATGAGCCGTAACAGAATGTTTAATGAATATTTTCCTCCTTATAAAGCAGCAGCAGAAGCTGGTGCTGGTAGCTTTATGAGCTCATTTAATGAGGTTGACGGAATACCTGCAACCGCTAATCGCTGGTTGATGACGGATGTTCTACGTAATCAGTGGGGATTTGACGGTTTTGTAGTTACTGACTATACGGCAATTACTGAGATGGTTGATCACGGTATCGGTGATTTGCAAGAAGTATCTGCACGTGCACTAAAGGCTGGTACGGATATGGATATGGTAGCTGATGGTTTCATCGGAACACTCGAAAAGTCGCTAAAGGAAGGAAAAGTCAGCATGCAGGATATCGATACAGCTTGTCGTCGTATGTTGGAAGCTAAATATAAGTTAGGTCTGTTTAAAGATCCGTATAAATATTGTGATCTAAAACGTCCGGCTAAAGACTTATACAATGCAGAACACCGTGCTGAAGCTCGTAGAATAGCCGCAGAATCATTTGTTTTATTGAAGAACCAGAACAATCTCTTGCCTTTACAGAAAAAAGGAAATATTGCATTGATTGGTCCTTTGGCTAACACTCGTACCAATATGCCTGGTACATGGAGTGTAGCCGCTACTCCTCAGTGCTATAGCACACTTCTGGAAGGACTTCAAAGAGCTGTTGGTAATCAGGCTAATGTTCTTTATGCACAAGGAAGTAATTTGATGTACGATGCCGACTATCAGACTCGTGCTACGATGTTTGGTCGTGAAATACCTCGTGGAGATGATAAGAAGCTATTAGAAGAAGCCTTGAATGTTGCAGCACAAGCTGATGTCATCGTTGCTGCATTAGGAGAATCTTCTGAAATGAGTGGTGAATGTAGTAGTCGTACAGAGTTGGAAATGCCTGATGCGCAGAGAGATTTATTGGATGCTTTGCTGAAAACAGGTAAGCCTGTTGTGTTAGTTCATTTTTCAGGACGTCCTACAGTAATGACATGGGAACAACAACATGTTCCGTCAATCTTGAATGTCTGGTTTGGAGGAAGTGAATCGGCTGATGCTATATGTGATGTCTTGTTTGGTGACGTTTGTCCAAGTGGAAAGCTTACAGCAACCTTCCCACAGAATGTCGGACAATTGCCAATGAACTACAATCATAAAAATACAGGTCGTCCTCTTGCAGAAGGAAGATGGTTTGAGAAGTTCCGTAGCAATTATATTGATGTCTCGAATGATCCTTTATATCCTTTTGGATATGGATTGAGCTATACAACATTTGCTTATTCAGATATGCAGTTGAGTGCGGATTCTATGAATAAACAAAATGGTGAGCTGACAGCTGCTATTACAGTTACGAATACAGGAAATTACGATGCAGACGAAATTGTTCAGTTGTATATCCGTGATATTGTTGGCAGCATTACCCGTCCTGTAAAAGAGTTGAAAGGTTTCCAGCGTATACACTTGAAGAAAGGAGAGAGTAAGAAGGTTTCCTTTAAGATTACTCCTGAACTTCTTAAATTTTATGATTACGACCTGAATTATGTCTGTGAGCCGGGAGATTTTAATGTGATGATAGGCTCAAATAGTCAGGAAGTGTCTGTCTTGAAATTTACTGTTACAGAATAAAGAGAAATAAAAAATCTCTAAAAGAACAGATTATAAATTATATAAAAAGTCATAGCAAGATTTATTTCTGAGATCATGCTATGGCTTTTTCTTTTGTATGCTCGGCATGAGTATTAGCTAACGGGTGCAAGTCCCCAATGAGCCCTAATAGCGGGAATCATACAGCCAATAGCAAGGGTGTCCATCGCGAGTTGGAATCTGAAAGAAGCTGGCGGCAAACATCTGGTCTGACGAACAGAAACTTCATATAAGGCATATGACTGTGGGTAAGGTTGCGAAACAAACTAAAGCCCTATAGCTATTCGGGACGGTTAGTGTAAATGGAGCAGACATAAGATTGAAAGTTAATACCCTTATCCGAGGAGGTCTCACGGACATATGGTGAGGATGAATGATTCGAAGTACCATGATGGAGTAAAGCTTGCCGTGAGAAGTCAGCAGAGGTCGTAGTACCCAAGGCATGTATGCCTATAGGGAAGGACCAAACTTTATAATTAAACGGCAGTAACTGAAAACTACCGTTTGTTGGAACGAATGCATAAAACCAAAACAGAAGTATTGGGCTACCTTTAAAGAGATAGGACGGAATCCGAAGGGTATAAAGGAGCGCAGACCTACAAATGGATGGTTGAAGAAGATGTCGTGGAAGTGTCTTTCGAAGAATACGAAAGGCATCCATAGTAAAGAACCGCCGTATGCCGAACGGCACGTACGGTGGTGTGAGAGGTCGGAAAACGAAAGTAGGAAGAAAACTACTTCGTTTTCCTCCTACTCGATTTATCCCCCTCTCCCTATTCTGAAAAGTATTATGCTATGCCGTATGAGATGCTGAATAGCATAATTGACATATATAAATACATTTATGTCATGGATGTATACAATAGAGAGACCTTTAGTAATTTACATATTTCTTGTGTGTTACATGATTGTCAGTTTTGGATATAAAAAAAACGTATTGTTAAATTATCTTTGCTGCAACTTAAATGAGTGAAAGACGTTTAATTAGATTATTAAAAAAGATATGAAAAACCAAATCTTAATCCTGTTTATAGGGTGTTTATTCATATTTAGTGGGTGTCACAAAGTAAAACATGAATCTGATTTTGCAAGCTATGCCATGACGTTAATGGATAGTGCTTTGATGTATTATAAAGTACCTGGTCAGGTCCTGTTTTATGAAACATATCCTAAACGTGATGCGGATCTGGTTACCTATTTAGCAGGAGCTGACACCATACGTAAGAATAGAGTTGCTTATTTATGGCCGACTTCAGGTATGTTTTCAGCTTTGAATGCTTTGCAGAAAACTACAGGTGATAAGAAATATGAGAACATGATTGAATCTGTAATCTTACCAGGTCTGGAATGTTACTTTGATTCATTGCGTGTGCCGGGTTGTTATCAATCTTATCTTACAGAAAGTGGAAAGTCGGATCGTTTTTATGATGATAATCTTTGGTTAGGATTAGACTTCTTGGATCTGTATGAACAAACAGGAAATGATGCTTATTTAGCTTCTGCACGCAATATTTGGAATTTTATAGAAAGTGGTTGCGATTCAATCCTAGGAGGTGGAGTTTACTGGTGTGAGCAAAAAAAAGAATCTAAGAATACATGTTCGAATGCTCCGGCAGCAGTGCTGGCTTTGCGGTTGTATTCATTGACTAAAGAGAAATACTTTTTTAGAATGGGGCAGGATCTATATTATTGGACGAAGAAGAATTTACAAGACCCTGCTGATTTTCTTTATTTTGATAATATTACTTTGGATGGTAGTGTAAATAGAACCAAGTTTCAATATAATACAGGACAGATGTTGCAAGCTTCAGTGCTATTGTATAATCTGACAAAAGAGGATTTATATTTAGAAGAAGCGCAACGTTTGGCATCGGCATGTGATCAATATTTTTTTGAAGACTTTGTAGCTGAAGATGGCGAATCATTTAAGGCAATAAAAAATGGAAATGTTTGGTTTGTTGCTATTATGCTGAGGGGATTTGAGGAGCTGTATAAAGTAGATCGTAATCCTGTTTATTTGAATAGTTTTAAGAAAACATTGCAATATATGTGGGAACATAACCCCAATCAGAATATGCTGTTTGACGATGATTGCTTTGTAGAAAAAAGAAATGAAAGTAAAGATACGAAGTGGTTACTTACTCAAGCAGCGATGATAGAAATGTATGCAAGATTAGCAAAAATAAAGTAAAATATAATAGTTATGAAAAACTCAGTTAGTTTAAAAAGTGTATTGTTGTGTACACTTATTGGAGCCAGCTTTATGTCAGAAAACGGTTATGCTTCTTCGTTAGTAGAGCCATTTCCTGTTGCAGTTCGTGAGAGTACACAAGATTATGTGTCACAACGTCCGGAAGTTTCAAAACGTTTATTTCATTCGAAAGCTGTTGAGGCTAAGATACAAGAGGTAAAGAAGCTATTGACTAATCCTTATTTAAGATGGATGTTCGAAAATTGTTTCCCGAATACCCTTGATACTACCGTGCATTATCGTACTCAGGATGGTGATGATGATACATTTGTGTATACGGGTGATATTCATGCCATGTGGTTACGTGATTCTGGCGCACAAGTATGGCCATATGTAGATCTGGCTAATGAAGATCCGGCTTTGAAAAAAATGCTTAGAGGAGTGATTCTTCGTCAGTGGAAATGTATCAATATTGATCCTTATGCAAATGGGTTTAATGATGGTCCGGTTGGTGGAGAATGGATGAGTGATAAAACAGATATGAAACCAGAACTTCATGAGCGTAAGTGGGAGATTGATTCTTTGTGTTATCCTTTACGTTTGGCTTATCACTATTGGAAAATTACAGGTGATGCATCTGTCTTTGGAGATTTATGGCTTGAAGCTATTCAAAATATATTGACTACTTTTAAGGATCAGCAACGTAAAGACGGACGTGGCTCATATTCTTTCCAAAGAAAAACAGAACGTGCTTTGGATACGATGACGAATGAGGGATGGGGAAATCCGGTGAAGCCTGTAGGTTTGATAGCTTCTTCTTTCCGTCCTTCTGATGATGCTTCTACTTTCCAGTTTCTGATTCCTTCTAATTTCTTTGCTGTTACTTCTTTGAGAAAAGCGGCAGAAATTTTAAAGCAGGTTAATAAAAAACTAGAATTAGCTAAGCAGTGTACTGATTTGGCTGATGAAGTTGAGAAAGCTTTACGGAAGTATGCGATTTACAACCATCCTAAATATGGTAAGATCTACGCTTATGAAGTAGATGGATTTGGAAATTATCTGTTAATGGATGATGCAAATGTTCCTAGTTTGCTGGCAATGCCTTATTTGGGAGATGTTGATGTAAACGACCCTATTTATCAGAATACACGTCGTTTTGTCTGGAGTGAAGATAATCCTTATTTCTTTAAAGGAAAAGTAGGCGAAGGAATAGGTGGACCTCATATTGGTTATGATATGGTATGGCCTATGAGTATTATGATGAAAGCTTTTACCAGTCAGGATGATAAAGAAATTCAGTCTTGTATAAAAATGCTGATGACTACGGATGCGGGAACTGGTTTTATGCATGAATCTTTCCATAAGGATAATGCAGAGAAGTTTACTCGTCCTTGGTTCGCATGGCAGAATACATTATTGGGTGAGCTGATACTGAAATTGATTGCAGATGGCAAACTGGAACTGCTGAATGGAATAAAGTAATAAGATGATAATTTGTATTCTATCTTATTTTTAAGCTTTATATAGTGTAGAATATGCATAACTTTAAATCAATAAAAATGAATACTAATTTAAAAATGTTAGCTGCGCTGGCGGTCATTACATTAACCTCACCTGTTGCTACTCTTTATGCAACTGTAGGCGGTCAGGAAGTATCACAAGCTGTGATGACAATCCGGGGGAATGTAAAGGATGTAAATGGAGAGCCGTTGATAGGAGTCAGCATTTCAGTGAAAGGTAGGTCGGGACAGGGGACTGTTACCGATATAGATGGTAACTTCACCCTTCAGTGTGAAAAGGGAAATGTGTTATCTTTTTCTTATATCGGATATAAGACAACAGAAGTGAAGGTCGGAAATAAGTCTGACCTGATGATCACATTGCAGGAAGATACGGAACAACTGGAAGAAGTTATCGTTGTAGGATATGGTACTACTACGCGTAAAAGTGCAGTAGGTTCTGTCAGTCAGGTAAAATCTGAAGCAATCACTAAGCGTCCTGTTGCTAATGTTACACAAGCCTTACAGGGTGCAGCACCGGGAGTAATTGTCCAACAGACAAGCTATAACCCTAACGATAATAAAACTAACTTTAATATTCGAGGTATCAGTACGCTGAATGATAATAGTCCGTTGATTGTAATTGATGGAATTGTGTCTGATGGAGGAAGTTTCAATAAGTTGAACCCGAATGATATTGAGAATATATCTGTATTGAAGGATGCTGGTACAGCCGCTATTTACGGATCACGTTCGGCAAATGGTGTAATCGTGGTAACTACTAAATCTGGTAAAAAGAATGAAAAACCAACAGTACGTTTAAATGGTTCTGTGGGTTGGCAAAATCCTGATATTTTATTCTCTCCGGTAGCTGGGTATCAGAATGCAACCTTAACAAACTTGGCTAATACAAATGTTGGAAATGATCCGAAATTTACTCCAGAGCAGATTCGTGATTTAGCTGCACATCAGAGTGAAGAAAGTTGGTTTTACGATCAGATTATGCGTACAGCTTTACAGCAGAATTATAATCTGAGTGTTTCAGGAGGATCTGCTAATACGACCTATATGGTTTCTATGGGATATTTTGATCAGGAAAGTAATTATGTAGGTAACAAGAATTTCGGAGTGGAACGTTATAACTTCCGTACAAATATAAATACAGAGGTTGGTCGTTTCAAATTGAATGCAATTCTGGCATATACGCGTAATAATAGTATTAGTACTACTGGTAGTAGTTTGGAAATTGACGCAGAACGTGTTCCGACTTACTATTATTATAAAATGAAATCGGCAGATGGACGCTATTTATTGAATGATATTTTATCTGAGTTTAACCCTTTAGGAGCGTTGGAAGCAGGCGGATTCAATAAATATCGTAATAATTACTTAAATGCGAATGTTTCTGCTGAGATGAAGATTATTGATGGGCTTTCTTTAAAAGGAGTTTTGGGAGCAGATGTAATCAATGATACTCGTTTTACCAGAAATAATGCTGTAGAATATTATGCAAGCGAAGACGCTACTACTCCAAGACCTGTTAATTTAGCGAATAATAAAACCAGTAACTGGAATAGTGATGCGTATCTGATAAATACTCAGCTTTTATTGAACTACAATAAAACTTTTGGTAAACATACTGTAAATGGACTGTTTGGTGTTACAAATGAATCGTATACCTATACTGCCAATGAAATTGAAAAGAAATATGTTGATCCAGATTTAGGAATCGGTACAGATACTACTACGGGAGAAGCTGGTAATATAACAGGAAAGACTTCTGTAGACGATACTAATCGTACTAGTCTTACTTCCTTGTTGGGTCGTGTCGGATATTCTTATGCTGATAAGTACTATGGAGAGTTCAGTTTCCGTTATGATGGATCTTCGAAATTCCATAAAGATTACAGATGGGGATTCTTCCCTTCAGTATCTTTGGGATGGCGTTTATCAGAAGAAAACTTTATGAGTTTCTATAAAGAGAAGGTAGGCGATTTGAAGTTACGTACTTCATTTGGTATACTGGGAAGTCAAGCTATCGGTACTTACGACCGTTTTACAACTTATACAGTATATGATAATAATTATGCTTATGGTAATTCGGTTGTTTCAGGAACTGGCTTTGCTTTAGGATTGAATGATTTGACTTGGGAAAAAACAAAAACATTTAATATAGGTGTAGATGCTTCTTTTTTCAATAATCAATTGAATCTTACATTTGATTATTTTTACAAACGTACAACCGATATTTTGATGAAGCCTATAGTTCCTACTGTTTTTGGAACAGATATGCCAATGGATAATATCGGTGAAATGCAAAATCAAGGATGGGAAATAGGTATTAACTACAATATACGTACAGGTCAGGTTCAGCACGGCTTTAGCCTTAACTTGAGTGACTCTTATAATAAGGTTTTAAAATTCCCTGGTCATGAGCAAATTACAAAGGTTGATGAACTGGAACGTATCATTCGTGAAGGTGTACCTTTGAACTCTTATTATGGTTATAAGACTGACGGATATTTCCAGAGCTATGAGGAGATTGAAGCTTCTGCTATTCCTGTTGGAGGTAAAGTGCAACCTGGTGATGTGAAATTTGTTGATAGAAATAACGATGGAGTTATTGATTCAAAAGACCGTTTTATCTTAGGAAACGCATTCCCTCGATATACATTTGGATTTACTTATAATCTTTCTTGGAAAGGACTTGATTTCAGTATGTTCTGGCAGGGAGTTGGAAAACGTGATATGATGTTGCGTGGTGAATTGATTGAACCATTTCATGAAAATTATTCATATAATATATTCAAACATCAGCTTGACTTTTGGACTCCAACAAATACGGATGCAACCTGGCCTCGTCTAGCAGCTCCAGGTTCTGACTCGAATAAAAATAATTATAAAACTGGTTCTGACATGCAGATTCTTGATGGTAAATACATGCGTTTGAAGAATTTGGTGATAGGATATACACTTCCTAAATCTTGGTCGAAGAAAGTGGGAATGGAAAAACTTAGAGTATACGTGAGCGGAGAAAACTTATTGACTTTCAGTAATAATAGTTTTATTGATCCTGAATCAACTGAGTTTGACTCTAAGATGTCTGCAGGTGGAGCTAATAGTGGACGTTCTTATCCGACATTGCGTTATTATGGTTTTGGTATTGATGTGGAATTTTAATAATGTGACTTTATGAAATTAAAAACATATATGTTGTATGTTGTAAGTGCAATGATGTTATTGGCTGCTTGCAATGACATGGAAAATGTACCTACAAATAAATTTACTGATAATAGTTATTGGACATCGGAGGCAAAGGCACAGAATGTGGTGAACATGGCCTATAGCCAGATGTATGATGCAGGGAAAATGTGGTCGGATGAAAGTTTGAGCGATAATGTAATTGACGGCCGTACTGTAACTGATCAACGTGCTATCCGTAAAGGGCAGGCAACACCTTCTATAGGTGTTTTTGATAGTGAGTGGAAAAATTTGTATGGTGGAATTAAAACTTGCCATGTATTTTTGGAAAAGGTAGATTTAGTTCCTAATATGAATCCTGCTGCAAAGGCTCGTATGATAGCTGAGATTCGTTTTATCCGTGCTGCTATTTATTTCCGTCTTGTAAATTTCTATGGTGATGTACCATTCTTTACAAAAGACATAACACTGGATGAAGCAAATTCAATAAGTCGTACATCTGCTGCTACTGTTCTTCAGTTTATTCATGATGAATTGGAAGATATTAAAGATGATCTGCCAATTAATACTGCTTTATCGGCAGACGAACAGGGTAAAATTACGAAAGGTGCAGTAAGCATGTTGCAGGCACGTGTATACTTGATGGAAGGAAACTGGGATAAAGTAATTACCCATACAGATAATCTTATCAACAATCAAGGTGAATATGGTACCTATGACTTGTACCCTTCTTACAGAGGATTGTTTGAGGAAGAAAATGAGTATAATCAGGAAGTAATAATGGACCGTTCATATGTAAAGAAACTCTTGACTTGGGGAGATATGGTAGATATGGCTCCATTGAGTGTTGGAGGTAGAGCTATAAATCGTGTTCCTCAACAGTCGTTGGTTGATAGTTATATCATGCTGAATGGAAAGAGAATCGATGAACAGGGAAGTAATTACAATAAAGATTATCCATATGCCAATAGAGATCCTCGTATGACTGCTACTATTATATATGATGGATATGATTGGAGCGGTAATGTAAATGATGGAAGCCAGGGTACTGTTATACATATTGATCCCAATACTTCGACAACTGTTGATAAATACATTTATGGTAGTAATAATACCGCTACAGGTTACTATGTACGTAAATATTATAGTCCACAAGATGCCGGTGATTTGAATTCTGGCTTGAATATCATTACAATGCGTTATGCCGATGTGCTGTTAATGTATGCTGAAGCTAAATTCGAAAAAGGTGAATTTACTGAAGACATTTGGAATATGACTATCAAACGTATCAGAGAAAGAGCTGGATTTACTGATTCAGGTGCATTGGAATATCCTTCTCTGTCTTCAGATGATATGCGAAAACTGATTCGTAACGAACGCCGTTGTGAACTGGCTATGGAAGGATTAAGATGGTTTGATATTAAGCGCTGGAAGGCAGGTTCAGAATATTTGACAGGTAATGTTGAAGGTGCTACTTTTGATGGAGTTGGTACAATTCGTGTAGACTCTTATAACTTTAATGAACAAAGAGATTATTTATGGGCTGTGCCTCAAAGCCAGATTGACTTGAATCATAATTTGGCTCCTAATAATCCTGGATATGCAAACTGATTAACTTTAAATATTTAAATACTTATAATGATGAAACTAAGATTTTTTTATGTATTTGCAATGTGCATGACTGTATTGTTTTCTACATCATGTACTAAAGATATGGAATATAAGGATGTACAAGTTAGTCCTGTAACTCAGTTGTATGAACCGACAGATGGTCAGACTGTAACACTGGTTGCTTCGTCTACAGCTTCACTTTTCTTTGAATGGGCTGCAGCAAAAGCTGAAGATAGTGGCTCGCCTTTGTATGAGGTTGTTTTTGATAAAGAAGATGGTAATTTTACAAATCCGATTTATCGTGTTGTTGCTGATAATAACGGGGTTCGTAATTATGCAACAATAACTCATAAAGTGTTGGATAAGATTGGTAAAGCTGCTGGTATTAATGGTGGAGAAACCGGAACTGTAAAATGGACAGTTGTTGCTTCCAGAGGTTTAAATTCAGCGATGGCTACTGAAGCAAGAACTTTGACCATTACTTGTTTGAAAGGATTTACTGAATTACCTAATCAGGTTTATTTGACTGGTGAAGCTACTGAAGGAGGAACAGATATTGCACAAGCAGTTCCTTGTTCGATGCCTAATGAATTAGGTGTGTTTGAAGTGTTCACTAAATTGGAGGAGGGTAAGTCTTATCGACTGGTTGATAATAACTCTGCTGATGCCAAGTCTTATTATATCAATGAAAGTGGTGTTATCATTGAAGGTCAGGGTGAAACTACTGTAAATAAAGGTGGTGTTTACCGTATTGTATTAGACTTTACAACGGCTTCTGTCAAGATGACTGAAATCCAGAGTATGGGATTCTTCTTCTGTCCTAGCAATGAGGTTACTTTTGAACTTCCTTATAAAGGTAATGGTGTATTTGAAGGAGAAGATCTGATTGAATTTAAACAGGAAAGCTGGGGTAGAGACCAACGTTATAAGTTCTTGATGACATATGCTGATGGTACAACACAAATGTGGGGAACTAAGAATACAACAGATAGTGCTCCAGGAGAAGCTGCAGCTGATGATCCTTATTTCTATATTGCTGAAACTCCTAATAACCAATGGGATCAGAAATGGAAACTGAATAATGAATTCGATGGAGCTGCTGATGGAGCTAATCCGGGAGCTGTTACTCGTATTTCTGTTATTTTCTCTGGAGATAATTATACACATCATGTAGAACTTGTTAAGTGATAGAACTATGAAATATAAGTTATTATTCTTTTTTATTACAGGAATGCTTTTAGCTTCCTGTAGTAAGATTGAAGATGTATATGTATATGATACTGGTTATGCTATAGACTGGAGTGCGGCAGCAGATAGTGCCAGCTCTACTTTGCCGGAACGTTTTTGGAATGAAGAAGGGTATTTTAATTATGAAAACGATGGAAATGGCACTGGTTTCCAGTATTGGCCACAGGCACAGGCAATGGATGTAATTATCGATGCTTACTTGCGTAGTGGAAATACTAAATACTCCGATCTTTTTACTCCATGGTATGAAGGTATTAAAGTAAAGAATGGCAATTCATATTGGAATAATTTTTATGATGATATGGAATGGATAGCTCTTACGATGGTACGTTTGTATGAAACCACTCAAGATGAAAAGTACTTGAATACGGCTAAAGAGTTATGGGGATATATTGAAGGTGGTTGGAATGAAGAGTATGGCGGTGGCGGTATCGCATGGAAATCTGATCAGCGTTGGAGTAAAAATGCTTGTTCAAATGGCCCTGCTGCTTTATTAGCAATGCGTCTTTATTCAGTAACTCAAGATGAAGTATATAAAAATTGGGGAATCAAAATTTATGCATGGCTGCGTGAGAATCTGTTTAACAAGGCTACTGGAGCTGTTTATGATAATTTAAATGGCGAAACAGGTGAAATTGGTAGTTTCTCATTGAGTTACAATCAGGGTACTTTCTTGGGTGCAGCACACGAATTATATAAGGTTACAGGTGAAGCAAATTATTTAAAGGATGCACGTAAAGCTGCTTACTTCTGTATTAGTGATGCTGGTATGATTGATAGTGGTAATAATGTGCTACGTGATGAAGGTTCTGGTGATGGTGGCTTTTTCAAAGGTATTTTTATGCGTTATTTCGTCAAATTAATCATGGAGCCAGATTTAGATGAGCTTTATCGTAAAAAATTTGAGACATTCTTTAATAATAATGCAGAAGTTTTATGGCGTAAGGGTGTAAATAAGTTAGATATTTTGTTTGGTACTAACTGGACTACACCTGCTTCTGGTAGCACTCAGCTTGGTGCACAGACTAGTGGATGTGCACTTATAGAAGCGAGAGCCTTGTGGGGTAAATAACTAGGAACACTTGGTCTTAAAATGTAAAAATACAGAAGTCTTAAGATCTGATTGAAAATCTTTTTTGAAACTTTTTTCTGTTTCTATGGATTATTATCATGAAATAGAAAAAAGTTTCGAAAAGGATTTGAGAAACAATTAAAATCAATAATTGAAAAACACTTTATTTCATCGTGTAAATTTTTTAGTTTACCTCTAACATAAGTAATAATCTTAGATTTTGCTAAAGCTCTGATTGTAATAAATATAACGGCTATAAAGTTGAAAGATAGTTCCATTCAAAATCTTATATTTATTAGCCTTAGACATTTTAAGAACATTGATTTGGGCGATGTATCTTTCTCTTTTTGTAAACGTTATATCATACTTTTTAAAATCAGACAAAGGATATTTGTTTCTTGAATTTTTTGTTGATTGGGGATTCGGGTATATAAGTAAACGGTGAAAAGGTTGGGATAATGTTTTTAATGGGAAATGATAGGTAAAATCAGGATAGAGATTATGTTAATATAAATTGAGATAGTAATGTCATTGGGTTATATCTCAATATCTTATAAACCAATGAAAACAAGGAAGTATATCTAATTAATGAAGCGTTTAGGAGTAGTGTACAGAAATTTTGTTTATTGATAACTTTATTTGGATGATAAGAATGCTATGAGAAAAGGAATGTTATTGTTCGGATTTTTGGGAATATTTTGTTGTTGTTCTAATGTACAGGGAAGATCTTTTGATGTCCAATCTCCTGATGGAAAACTTAAGGTTGTAATCGATTTGAAAGAGAAAATATATTATTCTGTGATTTCTCAAAATGATACAATTCTTAAAGATTGTACATTGTCTATGACTTTATCAGATGATGTTTTAGGGGCAAAACCAAGTCTTCAAAATATAAAGAGTGGAAAGATTGACAAAGAAGTACTGCGTCCTATCCCATTAAAAAATGCATTAGTCCGGAATTATTGTAATACTCTTCGTATGAATATGAAGGGCAATTATTCTGTTGAGTTTAGAGCTTATGATAATGGAATTGCTTATCGTTTTATAACTGATAGAAAAAATGAGCTTGAGGTATTAGACGAAGAATTTGCTATCCATTTCCCGACTAATTATTGGGCTCATTTGTCTAAAACTTCAGGATTTAAGACTTCATATGAAAATCCATATTCTCATTTGAATACAATGGATTATAAGTCGTCGGATGAAATGAGTTATTTCCCGGTCTTATTAGAGAGTCCGCAGGGATACAATATATTGATTTCGGAGGCTGATTTAGATGATTATCCTTGTATGTTTGTGAAGGGGACAGATAAGAATGGATTGACTGCTGTTTTTCCGAAATGCCCTTTGGAGTTTGGAGATGACGGAGATCGTAGCGTAAAGATTCTTAAAGAAGCTAATTACATTGCTAAGACAGAAGGAAAGCGAACTTTTCCGTGGCGTTTCTTTATGATTTCTTCCGATGATAAAGATATTTTGAGTAATGAAATGGTTTATAACTTGTCTTCTCCTTGTGAATTGGAAGATTATAGTTGGGTAAAACCAGGACAAGTAAGTTGGGAATGGTGGAATGGAGCTACTCCTTATGGTCCTGATGTAAATTTTGTATCCGGTTTTAATATGGATACCTATAAATACTTTATTGATTTCGCAGCTAAGTATCACATCCCTTATATATTGATGGATGAAGGATGGGCTTTGAGTACACGTGATCCTTATACTCCTAATCCTCAAGTTAATGTACATGAAATAATCCGTTATGGAAAAGAAAAAGGAGTTGGAGTCTTGTTGTGGCTTACTTGGCTTACTGTTGAGAACCATTTTGATGTGTTTAAAACTTTTTCTGATTGGGGAGTAGCAGGTATTAAGATTGATTTTATGGATCGTAGTGATCAGTGGATGGTCAATTATTATGAACGGGTAGCAAAAGAAGCCGCAAAATATCATTTGTTGATTGATTTCCATGGTTCATTCAAACCAGCAGGATTGGAGTATCGTTATCCTAATATTTTGTCTTATGAAGGTGTTCGCGGAATGGAACAAATGGCGGGATGTTATCCAGATAATAGTTTGTACTTACCTTTCATGCGAAATGCTGTAGGTCCAATGGATTATACACCTGGAGCCATGATCAGTATGCAACCTGAAGTCTATAGAGCAGACCGCCCGAATGCAGCTAGTATCGGAACTCGTGCTTATCAACTTGCTCTTTATGTCGTATTCGAAAGTGGGGTTCAAATGCTGGCTGATAATCCAACTCTATACTATCGCAATCCTGATTGTACAGATTTTATAACAAAAGTACCTGTTACATGGGATGAAACGAAAATATTAGATGCTAAGATTGGTGAATATGTAGTACTAGCCAGACGAAAGGGTGATAAATGGTTTATTGGTGCAATCTGTAACGGAAAGGAAGCTTCACGTAGATTTACTTTATCTTTTGACTTTTTGGATAAAGATAGAACTTACCGTATGACTTCATTTGAGGATGGTATTAATGCTGATAGACAAGCAATGGATTATCGCAAAAAAGAACAGCAGATTAATTCTTCTGATAAATTAAATATTAAATTGGTACGTAATGGAGGATGGGCAGCTGTTGTAGAGTAAATTTTATATAATAAAGTGCTATGAAAACAAAACTGTTGGTAAAATATTTAGGTATAGGAATTGTTTCCTTTAGTTTAACGTGTACTCATATAAATGCACAGGAGCGAGATTTTGGTGGCTTAAATCGTTATGCTCAAGAGAATAAAGATATAACTATTTCTCACAAAACTGTAAAAGTTGTTTTTATGGGGAATTCTATAACAGAGGGTTGGGTGAATACCCACCCTGCTTTCTTTACAGATAATGGATATGTGGGACGTGGTATTAGTGGGCAGACTTCATATCAGTTCTTGTTGCGTTTTCGTGAAGATGTTATAAAGCTATCTCCGTCATTGGTCGTTATTAATGCGGGTACTAATGATGTTGCAGAGAACACATGTGCTTATAATGAAGAGTATACTTTTGGAAATATAATATCTATGGTAGAACTGGCTGAGGCACATAAAATAAAGGTTATACTAACTTCGACGTTGCCGGCTGCTGCTTTTGGCTGGAATCCAGCGATTAAAGATGCGCAAAAGAAAATAGCTTCTCTTAATGCACGAATCAAAAAATATGCCTATCAACATAAGATACCTTATGTAGATTATTACGGAAAAATGGTTTATGGAGAAAATGGGGCTCTTAATCCTAAATATACAAAAGATGGTGTTCACCCTACTGCCGAAGGATATATAGTTATGGAAACATTAATAAAAGAAGCCATTGATAAAGTTTTATAATTAATGGTGATTTTGAAAACTGTCATGTTGATAAAGTATGGCAGAAGGAGTTTTCAGTGGGGTTGATAATATAATTGAATGTATTCACTTACATTGCATTGGCATTAGGTGGTATATGGATAGTAATAGAATATTTAGATGTACAATCTTCAATAGGTATGAAAAAATAGAAAATAAAATGAAAAATGAACTTTTAATATCAATCATATCTCTCATACTTTTTACAAGCTGTGAGAGTCAGAATAAACTGACAGAGTATGTTAATCCTTTATTGGGAAGTGCTACATTATGGGAAAAGGAAGATTTGGGCTATGTACGTAAGAAAGCAACGAGAACTTGGGGAGCAGAAACATTTCCTGGAGCAACGCTACCTAATGCAATGGTGCAGTTGAGTCCTGTAACTCAATATAGGAGTGGTGCTGGTTATCAGTATGAAGATAGTGTTATTTATGGATTTTCTCATACTAATAAAGGGCATTGGAACTTATTGCACGTTCCAATGATGCCTGTTGTTGGAGAAATTAGTCCAAGTGATTACTGTTCACATTTTAGCCATCAGAAAGAGACTGCACGTCCCGGGTATTATCAGGTTTATTTGGATAGATACAATGTAAATGTTGAACTTACAAGTACGTTGCGTTGTACTTATCATAAGTATACTTTTCGTAAAGAAGATGCAAAGTCTGTATTAGTGGATATTCGTCGTTCAAATAACACTGTTACAGAATGGCATATCGAAAAATCAGGGGATAAGGTTTTTACAGGATATCAGGCTGGAGAAGGTAAAATCTTTTTTTATGCGACGACCAATTATGTAATCGATGACGTCGTAATGAAGAAAGACGGGCATCATGAAGTCGCTTTGGTCAATTTTGTCAATAGCAAAGATAGCAAACCATTGGAAATGAAAATCGGATTTTCATTTGTTAGTGTTGAGAATGCAAAAATGAATCTTGAGCATGAAATGCTTCATAAAGACTTCGCGCAAGTTGCTTGTGAAGCAGATGAAGTTTGGGAAAAGCTTTTGTCTAAAATACAAGTGTCAGGGGGAACGGAACGTGAAAAAAGCTTATTTTATTCTTGCTTGTATCATGCTTTTAAATGGCCGGCTTTACGAAGTGATGTAAATTTTGAATATACTGATATTAAAGGGAATGTGGTAAATAATGGATTTCATTATTATACCAATCCATCATTTTGGGATGACTATCGTAATAAGTTGACTTTGTTGGGAATGTTATCACCTGAGGTGACAATTGATGTCATTAAGTCAATTATCGATAAAGGAGAAAAGAGTAACGGATATATGCCAACATTTTTTCATGGAGATCATGCCTCTACTTTTATTGCGGGAAGCTGGTTACGTGGATTACGTGACTTTGATTTACAAAGGGCATATAACCTGATTTTGAAAAATGCTACGGTTCCAGGTAAAGGAGGACGACCTTATTTGGATGAATATATAAAACGTGGATGGATTGCAGAAAAAGATACGGTAAATGTTCCTACGCAAGATGAATATAAAGGTGCTGTAACAAAGACTGTAGAGTATGCTTATGATGATTATGCTGTAGCTTTGGTTGCTAAAGAATTAGGTGATAAGGAGAATTATGATGTGTTGATGAAACGTGCTAATAATTATAAAACTCTTTTCGATCCGGGTACAGGTTTCTGGCGTGGTAAAATTGAAGATGGAAGTTGGATTGCAGATTTTGATCCATATTATCCTTATTATCAGTACATGTACCGTGAAGCGAATGCCTGGAATGCGCTTTTCTTTGCTCCCCATGATCCTGAAGGAATGATTAAGCTCTATCCTAATAATAAGGCAGTTGAGAATAAATTGGATTCTCTTTTTACAGAGCCTTGGCATGGGTATGAAGTTGATAATATGACTGGATTTATTGGAAACTATTGTCATGGAAATCAGCCAGGACATAGTATTCCTTACACTTATTATTTTATCGGGAAGCAGGAAAAATCACAAGCGGTACTTGATTCTCTGATGGGGCACTATTATGATATGGGTAAGGATAAATTGGCATATGCTGGTATGGATGATGCTGGTGAAATGTCGTCATGGTATGTATTTAATGCCATTGGGCTTTATACATACTCTCCTGCAGATCCGGAATATATCGTTACAGTTCCATTATTTGATAAGGTTACGTTTTATTTAAAGGATAAACCTTTTACTATTGTGAAGCAAGGACATGGAAGAAAAATCCGTCAGATAACTTATGATAATGAGGTCGTTGATGGATATTTTGTATCTCACGGACAGTTGCAAAAGGGAAAGAAACTTGTCATTACAGTTGATTAAAATTTATAAGGAAGCTAGTTATGAAAAAAACTTTAACGATTCTGTTTATGTTATGTTGTGTCTTTGGAGTATTTGCTCAGAAAGATATAACTTATTGGAATAAAATGGCTAATGGTACTTCAGAAGCACTTATCAAACATTTTTGGGGAGCTAGTTTTGAGGGCTACGAAAAACGCTATTATTTTAATTATGGTAGCGATCTTTCTGATATGTCAACAAATAACTATTGGCCACAGGCACATGCAATGGATGTTCTGGTGGACGCGTATATGCGTACTGGTAAATCGTATTATAAAGAACTTTTTCCTTTGTGGTGGGAAGGTATGCCCAAATATAATTTTGCCGGAAAAATGAATCCCAAAGATCCTTGGTGGAATGTTTTTGTTGATGATATGGAATGGATCGTATTAGCACAAATAAGAATGTTTGAAAGTACAGGGGAGAAAAAATATATAGAGAAAGCGAGACAAGTATATGATGATTGGATTTGGCCTACATGGGGACCGGAAGATGAAGCTCCCTGGTTTGGTGGAATTACTTGGAAGACGGATGTCGCAAAATCAAAGAATGCTTGCTCTAATGGACCGGCTGCATTAATTGCTGCTCGTCTTTACTCTTTTTACGATCAGGCTCAATTTAGCGATGGCAAGATTAAAAATGCTTACTTAAATGAAGCTATCAAAATTTATATTTGGGAGAAAAACTACTTATTTGATCGTAAAACAGGAGCTGTTTATGATAATATTAATGGAAAGGGTGAAATTCAGAGAAACTGGATATTTACTTATAACATTGGAACCTTTTTAGGAGCTGCCCATGAGCTTTATAAAATAACAGGTGATACGCAGTATTTAGATGACGCAGTAAAGGCTGCCAATTTTGTTGTAGAACAATTATCACAAAATGAAGGTTTGTTGCCTGATGCTGTAAGTGGCGATGGAGGATTGTTTCATGGAATCTTTTTCCGTTATTTTGTTAAGCTGATCAATGATCACTCTGTAGATTATTCAGATAGAAAGAAGTTTCATGAGTATATCACTCGCTGTGCCACTGTAATGGCTACTCAAGGAATTAATCCCAACACCATGTTATATGGAGGGCGTTGGAGAAAGGCTCCTGCAGATAATGAAAAAGTAGGGTTAACTCCTCATTTAACAGGATGTATGTTGATGGAAGCGATGTGTGTCCTACAACCTTTATGATTTTCTTTAAAGTGGAATGTTTAGGCAGTATAGTTCATATTGCCTAAATGTTTGTTATACGAATACCTATAATTAAATGAAATCATGATATTTAATTTATCATTTAAATGAGTATTCATAATATAATGATGTAAGCAATAGTAATATGGTAAATTTAAAGATAGTTGGAGTTTTAGGAATGTTATGTTTTACGGGATGGTTATCTGCCCATAACGTGAAAATGGAAAAGGAAGTAATAGTCGGTGATGGTATTGCTAAATTTGTTCCAAAAGGTTTCAATCTGAGTCAAATGCCTTCTTTTGCCTTGAAAGCAGAGCCTCAGGAAAAAGGTATGTTACCTTCAAATTGGCAACTTTATCCTATAGTGGAAAAGAAAAAAGGACATGCTAGTGCCTATTTGGACGTACCTCAAGGTACTAGTCTTTATGGTGGCGGTGAGGTCACAGGGCCGTTGTTGCGAAACGGACAAAGTATCAAATTGTGGAATACAGATTCAGGTGCATATAGTGTTGATAATGGAAAACGCTTGTATCAGTCACATCCTTGGGTAATGGGAGTTCGTCCGGACGGAACTTCTTTTGGAATTTTATTTGATACACCTTATAAAGCAGAACTGACAACTACCGATGAACGTATTAATTTCGAAACAGAAGGTGAACTGTTTCGTATATTTGTAATAGACAGAGAGTCTCCGCAGGCGGTTATAAAAGGCTTGGCCGAACTTATCGGTACTATGCCTATGGTTCCACGGTGGGCTTTAGGATATCAGCAGTGCCGATTCTCTTATACACCAGCCAGTCGTGTAATTGAGGTTGCAGATACTTTCCGTATTAAGCGTATTCCTTGTGATGTGATGTGGATGGTTATCGTATTTTTACATTTAATCCTCAGACATTTCCCGATCCAGCGGCTTTGAATCGAGACCTTCATATACGTGGATTTCATTCAGCATGGATGATAGATCCGGGGGCTAAAGTTGATTCAACTTACTTTGTCTATAAGTCAGGAACAGCAAATGATGTATGGGTTAAGACAGCGCAAGGAAAAGAATTCCATGGAGATGCCTGGCCCGGTGCATGTGCTTTCCCTGATTTCACTCAACCTAAAACTGTGCGTTGGTGGGCTGATTTATATAAGGACTTTTTGGATAAGGGAGTTGATGGAGTTTGGAATGATGTGAATGAACCTCAGATAAGTAATACTCCTACAGGAACTATGCCTGAAGATAACAAACATTTAGGAGGTGACAAGATTCCGGCTGGACCTCATTTGAAATATCATAATGTGTACGGTTATCTTATGGTTAAGGCATCTCGGGAGGGGATTATGAAAGCGCGTCCTCAAAATCGTCCTTTTATTTTAACGCGTTCAAATTTTTTGGGTGGACAACGATTTGCTGCTACTTGGACGGGAGATAATGCTTCCTGGGAAAGTCATATGACTATGTCTGTTCCCATGATTCTTACTTTAGGATTATCTGGTCAGCCATTTAGTGGGGCAGATGTTGGTGGTTTCTTGTTTAATCCTGATGCAGACTTGTTTGGTCGTTGGATGGCTTTAGGAGCTTTTTATCCTTTTTCTCGAGGGCATGCTTGTGCTGGTACTATTAATAAAGAGCCTTGGGCATTCGGACAAAAAGTAGAGGATGTATCACGTATGGCGTTAGAACGTCGTTATGTTTTGTTGCCTTATTATTATACGTTGCTTCATGAGGCTTCAGAAACTGGAATGCCTATTATGCGTCCTGTCTTTTTTGCAGATCCTAAGGATACTTTACTTCGTGCAGAAGAACAGGCATTTCTTATTGGAGAAAATTTACTGGTTGTCCCAGAATGGGCTAAGAATCCAGCTTTACCTAAAGGTATTTGGAGAAACCTGTCTTTGATTCCAGGTGATGATAAGGATTCATATCAGGCTAAATTAAAAATTCGTGGTGGCGCTATTATTCCGACAGGAAAAATTATACAGAATACGAATGAAAAATCGCTTGATCCATTGACTTTATTAGTTTGCTTGGATGAAAAAGGTGAAGCCCATGGTACTCTTTATTGGGATGAAGGGGATAATTGGTCGTTTAAAGATGGCAATTATAGCTTTCAGCATTTTACCGCTATTCGTACTGCTGATAATAAAGTGCAAGTTAAAATAACCCAAAAGAAAGGTAAGTATATCACAGAAAACAATGATATGGCTATTGTGAAGATTATTACAGATAAAGGCATATATCAAGCTAGTGGTAATTTAGTTGAAGGAATAGAAGTACAATTGTAATAACAAATAAAACAATTCTTATGAAAACTAGATTTTATTGCATACTTGTATTATTAGCATGTTCCATTACTCTTTATGCACAAGGTTATCAATGGGAAAAAGCTATTTCTTACCGTGAAGGGAAGCAAAATGCATATATGAAGCAAAAATGTTTGCTTGATGTATATTATCCGACTGATAAGAAGGATTTTCCCACCGTTGTTTGGTTTCATGGTGGAGGATTGACCGGCGGAGACCGTGAAATTCCACGTGAATTGCGTGAGCAAGGAATTGCTGTTGTGGGTGTGAGTTATCGCTTATGTGCCGGGAATAAAGATCCTAAGGCAATTAATGCTGATGTAACAACTGATGATGCGGTAGATGATGCAGCTGCAGCCACTGCATGGGTAGTAAAGAATATAGCCCGTTATGGAGGAAATCCTTCGAAAATATATTTAGCAGGACATTCTGCGGGAGGTTATTTAGTCAGTATGATTGGACTGGATAAAAGTCGGTTGGCTAAATATGGAGTAGATGCTGATAGCTTTGCTGCTCTTATTCCTTTTAGCGGACAAGCTATTACTCATTTCCAGAATAGACGTGATAGGGGAATTTCTGATTATCAGCCTTTAATTGATGAGCATGCTCCGTTATACTATGTGCGTAAAGACTGTCCCCCTATCCTGTTGATATGTGGTGACCGTGAACGTGAGATGCTGGGACGTTATGAAGAAAATGCTTATATGTGGCGTATGCTTAAGATTATAGGTCATCCAGCTGTATATCTTTATGAACTACAGGGGTTTGACCATGGAACGATGTCACACCCTGCTCATTCTATATTATTAGAGTATATTCGTAACAGAGAAAAGGAAGTAGATAAATAGATTGGTAGGTATGGAGTGTCTCAATAGTTACATTACTCCATACCTATTATATTATGTATTCTATAGAAGAATAAGGGAAAGATCAAAATAGTTTGATTCACTAATCTTTTTCACATGATAAATTGCAGATAAATGATTACTGAAAGATAAAAAACTGAAGTGGATGATCTGAATTAATTTTATTTGATATGAATGCAAATATTATATATCTCTTTCAATGCAATTTGTTATTTTCTATACCTTTGTACCTGAATATTGATTAAAAAATATACTATGATAAATGCTGTTATGAAATTTATAGGAGGATTGTTTTTTTTTCTGGTATGTGTAATAAATTCATTATCAGCTTATAATTTAAGGCAGGTTACTAATTCAGATGGTCTTACCAGTAGTGCTGTACTTTCTTTACTGCAAGATAGTAATGGCTTTTTATGGATGGGGACTTGTGATGGAGTGAATATATATGATGGCACAAAAGCATATAGTTGGAATGGTTGGGGGCAATTGAACTTATCTGGGTACATCATAGAAGAAATATTAGAAACTCATGATGGAGTAATTTGGGTACAGACAAACTATGGTTTGAGTAAAGTTGATAAAGAAAAACGCCTTGTTGTTGATTATCCCCAGTTTAAGGGTAGTTATATGATGGTCAAGAATGAACTAGGGGATCTGTTCTTCTTCTCAAGTAGTAATTTGTTATACGCTTTTAATGAAAAAAAACAAGAGTTTTATAGACTTCCTATAGGAACTTTGGATAGGGAAGATATTGTTAATCTTTATGTGAATGAACATTATCTAATTATTTTCCTAAAAAACGAGATTATATATTATCAAATGAAACATTCTCCGGAAGGAGAATATATCCTCTCTACAATAAACACTAGTGAAAAAACAGAGGTACGTTATGGCTTTGGAGATAAAAATCAGGTTTATTGGTTAGACAAAGATTATAATTTATTTGGATATAGTTTGGATAAGCCTGTAAAAAAGCTTATTTGTAACTGGAAAGAGGCATTGGATGGAAGAGGAACCATTGTAGATATACTTCGTGATGGAACATCTTTTTTTGTTGCGTTTCAAACAAATGGTTTATTGAAGATTTCTTTGCAGGCAAATGATAAGTATACGGTAGATGATTTAGGCATAAAGTCTGGAGTATTTCGGATCTTAAAAGATCGTTTTCAAGATATTGTGTGGATTGCGACAGACGGTCAAGGCGTATATATTTATTCTGAGGGGAAGTATTCAATTTCATCGGTAACCTATCAAGATCTAAATCAAAGTATAGGTAAGCCGGTTCGGTCTATTTTTTTTGATAATGAAGGTACATTATGGTTAGGTACTAAAGGGGAGGGAATTCTTAAAATTTATGATTTTTCTCCTCTGAAGCATAATATGAACTATAGGACAGAACTGATAAATTCTCAAGAAGGTGGATTAATAAATAATTCTGTATATGCATTTGCAAAAAGTTGCAGACCTATGTTTTGGATAGGACATGATGCTGGTCTCAGTTATTATTCATACCGAGATAGAAAAATCAGGAGCGTTTATTCGCCAGAAAAAATCAATTACGTGCATGCAATATATGAAGAGAATGATTCAATTCTTTGGATAGCTACAGTGGGTACAGGAGTTATTCGTGCACGTATCGAAGACAGATCTGGCATTCCATATATTCATTCTTTAAAACGCTATACCATTGATAATGGGAATTTCTCATCAAATTATTTCTTTACTTTATTTGCAGATAGTCATGATAATATTTGGTTTGGAAATCGAGGATATGGGCTATTTCATATAGAAGGTGATAGTTTGGCTGCTATACCCTTGAAAAATGAATATTCAAGTAGGGTAGTAAATGATATTTTCTCGATTCTTCGCGACAAAGACACCTTTTGGCTTGGTACAGGAGCAGGGCTGGTTAAGAAGTTGCATGATGAAGAAATGTTTTTTAGTCAGCAGGATGGATTTATTAATAGTACAATTCATGCAATGCTTCAAGATGAAAATAAAAGGTTATGGATTGCAACCAATGGGGGACTTATCAGCTTTGATGTGCTGAATAATAAATTTCAAAATTATGGAAAAGGTAGTGTGTTAGAAATATTGGAATTTAGTGATGGAGCTTCATTTTGCCAGAACAATACATTGTTTTTCGGAGGTATTAATGGCTTTATTACTATAACCAATAATGAAATGTACGTTTCTGACAAGGCAGCTGTAAAACCTCCATTACGCTTTACAAATATCAATATTTTAGGTGAACAAGGCATGTGTGTTGATGTACAGAGCTGGGGAGATAGCCCTTCTCTATCATTAGAGCCTGATCAGAACAATTTTACGATATCTTTTCTTGCGTTAGATTATGTAAATCCAACTAACTACAGTTATCAGTATCGTTTGAATGAGAAAACGGAATGGATAGATAATGGAACGAATAACAGTATTTCTTTTACTCAAATGAATTATGGAGATTATCTTCTTGAAGTTCGTTATAAGAATCAGACAACAGGGGAGTTTAGTCCTGTTTATTCTGTGCATATAACTATTGCTTCCCCTTGGTATTTAAGTACGTTAGCTGTTGTTATTTATGTTCTATTGCTTTTGTTGGCTGTATTGTTGTGTATTCGCTGGTTTTTATTAAAGCAACAGCGTAAAAAGCTATTAGTGCTGGAAAAAATGGAGCAACAACATAAAGAAGATTTATATGAAGAAAAGCTGCGTTTCTTTACTAATATAACTCATGAGTTTTCTACTTCGCTTACACTTATATATGGTCCTTGTGAGCGCTTGTTGAAATATGACCATTCGGAGTATGTACATAAATATGTCTCATTGATAAAAGCAAATGCAGAGAGGTTAAATGCTTTGATTCAGGAGATTATTGATTTTAGAAGACTGGAAACGGGACACCAGGTTCAATGTATCCAACAGATAGATGTTTCAGCTTTATGTAATGATATTATTCATTCGTTTTCGGAGTTGGCAGAGCAAAACATGATTCAATTTGAAAATGTAGTGTCAGAAAATATTTTTTGGAATACCGACAGTAAAAGTTTGACGAAAATTTTGAATAATTTAATCTCGAATGCTTTTAAATATACCTCTGTAGGGGGACGTATTCGTGTAACGGTAGATGTAGTTGATAACCAAAGTTTACGTATTAAGGTGTATAATACGGGAAAAGGTATTCGTCAGGAGGATATTCCTTTGATTTTCAATAGATATAAAGTGCTGGATGGTGTAGAAGCTTCTACTATAAAGGGAATGACTTCTCGAAATGGTTTGGGACTTGCTATTTGTCATAGCATGGTTGAGTTGCTAAAAGGAGAAATACAAATTCAGAGTGAATATGGCAGTTATGCTGAATTTATCGTTCTGCTTCCAATGTTGGAACTGACATCAGAAAAGGTAGATGTTAATGATAATGCTATGCTCAATATTAATAACGTTTTGCCAATAATGAAATCTGATCAGCTAGAACAAATTTCTGAAAAGTCTACAGATCTGGCTTCATCAAAACATAAGATTCTAATAGTTGATGATAATACTGAAATGTTAATGTTATTACAAGAAGCATTTTCTGACAAATTTAGGGTTGTTGTTGCACATGATGCTGAGCAAGCATTGAAGGAAGTAAAGAATGATATACCTATGTTGATTGTTACAGATGTTATGATGCCGGGTATAGACGGTTTTGAACTGACGAGAAGATTGAAGCAGAATAAGCATACTATGTCTGTACCTGTAGTTATATTATCAGCAAAAAATTCTAGTCAGGAAAAGATTGCAGGGCTGGATGCTGGAGCGGATGCTTATATAGGAAAACCTTTTAATATAGACTATCTGAAGGCTGTGGTTGAACGTTTAATAGAGAATCGCAGTAAGATGAAAGATTTTTATAATACTTCTGCTTGTGCGTATGATTTTTCTCATGGACATCTGGTTAAGGCTGAAGATAAGGAATTTCTATCGAAAATAACAGAATATATAGAGAAACATGTGGACTCAGAAAGCCTTTCTTTGGAAGAGGTGGCTGAGTATATGCAAGTGAGTGTGCGAACTTTGTATCGTCGTTTTAAAGAAATGGATTTAGAATCTCCTAAAGATTACATAAAGGAATATCGAATAAATTTAGCTGCAAAACTATTACGGACAACTTCTCTGACTGTTCAAGAAATTATGTATAAAACGGGATTTGCTAATCGCTCTCATTTCTATAAAGAATTCTCTAAACATTTTCAGGTAACTCCTAAAGATTATCGGAATAAGTATAATAAGAAGGAATTTGAAGCTATATAATGTGTATATAACAAAAACAGTCCGAGATCTCATTTGAGTTCTCAGACTGTTTTTGTTATAAAGAATGTTTATTATTTCTGTTCTTTATTTTGTTGAGGCTTACGTTCGCGTTTTGCGTGGTTACCTTCTCCCATTCCTTCTGGTTTAGGTAATAAGACCTTATGTGACAGTTTGAATTTTCCAGTTTTAGAATCAATATCCAGTAACTTAACTTCAATATCATCACCTTCTTTTAAGCCTGCTTCTTCGATAGTTTCCAGACGCTTCCAATCGATTTCTGAAATATGGAGTAATCCGTCTTTACCAGGAAGGAATTCTACAAATGCACCGTAAGGCATGATTGAACGAACTTTTCCTTGATATACTTCACCGATTTCAGGAACAGCAACGATACCTTTTATCAGACGCGTTGCATCATCAATCATCTTTTTATTGTTTCCTGCAATTTCGATACGGCCAACACCATTAACTTCTTCAATTGTAATAGTTGCACCTGTCTCTTCCTGCATACCCTGGATAATCTTTCCACCCGGACCGATTACAGCTCCAATGAATTCTTTAGGGATAATCATTGTTTCGATACGTGGAGCATTTGGTTTCAAGTCTTGTCTAGGCTCAGCGATACATTCTGTCAATTTGTTCAGGATGTATTCACGACCTTCTTTAGCTTGTAACAATGCTTTTTCAAGAATATCGTATGTCAGTCCGTCACACTTAATATCCATTTGAGTTGCAGTAATACCATTTTTAGTACCTGTAACTTTGAAGTCCATATCTCCCAAGTGATCTTCATCACCTAAGATATCAGACAGAACGGCATATTTTTCTTCTCCGGCATTTTTGATCAATCCCATTGCAATACCTGATACCGGATTCTTAATAGGTACACCTGCGTCCATCAGTGCTAAAGTACCGGCACATACAGTTGCCATTGAAGAAGAACCGTTAGATTCCAGAATATCCGAAACAACACGTACGCAATATGGATAATCTGCTGGAATCTGACCTTTCAGAGCACGCCATGCCAAGTGACCGTGACCAATCTCACGACGTCCTACTCCACGTTGTGCTTTTGCTTCACCTGTAGAGAATGGAGGGAAATTATAATGCAATAAGAAACGTTCTTTGTGCTGATCAAGTACATCATCCACAATCTTTTCATCAAGTTTGGTTCCCAATGTAACGGTACTCAAAGATTGTGTTTCTCCACGGGTAAAGATAGAAGAACCATGTGGATAAGGCAATGGACCTACTTCGCACCAGATAGGACGAATTTCTGTTGTCTTACGACCGTCCAGACGTTTTCCTTCATCAAGGATGCAGCGACGCATAGCTTCTTTTTCTACGTCATGGTAGTAACGGTCTATCATTCCTGCTTTTTCTTCAAGCTCTTCTTCTGTAAACTGAGCTTTGAATTCTTCACAGATTGCATCAAATGCATCCTGACGTTCGTGTTTATTGCGGTTTCCTGATGCAGCTATTGCATAAGCTTTTTCATAACAAGCGTCATGAACGGCTTTGCGTAAGTCTTCGTTATTTTCTTCGTGGCAATATTCACGTTTAACAGTAGAACCAACTTCTTCCATCAGTTCCATCTGTGCCTTACAGTGTATCTTGATTGCTTCGTGAGCAGCTTTTAAAGCTTCTAGCAAATCTTGTTCGCTCACTTCGTTCATTTCACCTTCTACCATCATGATGTTTTCATAAGTGGCAGCTACCATCAGATCCATATCGGCTTTTTCAAGCTGTTCGAATGTCGGATTGATAACGAATTGACCGTCAATGCGTGCTACACGTACTTCTGAAATCGGACCGCCGAAAGGAATGTCGGATACGGTCAGTGCTGCAGAAGCAGCCAAACCTGCCAAAGCATCAGGCATATCTACACCGTCTGCTGAATACAAAATGATGTTTACGTAAACTTCTGCGTGGAAATTGTCGGGGAACAATGGACGCAAAGCGCGGTCTACCAAGCGGCAAGTCAGAATTTCATAATCAGAAGCTTTGCCTTCGCGTTTGGTAAAGCCACCCGGGAAACGTCCGAATGCTGAATATTTTTCTTTATACTCTACCTGAAGCGGCATAAAATCTGTACCGGGAACTGCATCTTTTGCTGCACAAACAGTAGCCAGCAACATGGTATTACCCATGCGTAGCATAACAGCACCATCTGCCTGTTTTGCCAGCTTTCCCGTTTCGAGTGTAATGGTTCTTCCATCACCTAGCTCGATCGTCTTAACAATAGGATTGATCATAAAAAATATTTTAATATAAAAGTCTTCTTAAAGTTCGCGCAAAGATACAAATATTATTATACTAATCGGGTGTAAATGAGATAAAAGTTTAGTCTGTACGTATTTTTATATAATTCTTATTCCATTTTACATTTGAGGTTTGTGATATCGGCACTTGGATCAGGCTAAAAAAAATGTGTCATTTTATAAGAACTTGGATAAAAACTTTGTGAACTCATAAAAAGCCGTATCTTTGCATCCCGAAATGAATAATAATCGCTAATGAAAAGAAATGCTTATATCG
>ULXR01051528.1_pt1 | contig 32585 bp, 25 predicted proteins | sample 1961511 | NCBI WGS metagenome assembly ULXR01 (sample SAMEA4835844, study PRJEB28245) | human gut metagenome | biome: gut microbiome; material: fecal sample | place: Denmark | collected 2008 | reverse complement strand
TCCCTACAATATATCAATATATTCACCGTTAAGTGCTTTATTCATGCTTCTTACCGCACAGAACTTTCCACACATGCTGCAGGTGTCGCTGTGGTCATCCTCTGGTTTACGGCTGTCTCTGATTGCTTTTGCCGTTTCCCCGTCTATCGCACATTCAAACTGAGCATCCCAGTCAAGAACGCGCCTTGCGTCTGCCATTTTATCATCAATATCCCTTGCGCCCTTAATTCCCTTGGCTATATCTGCCGCATGTGCTGCTATCTTAGAGGCGATAATGCCCTGTTTTACATCCTCCACATTAGGAAGTGCAAGATGTTCCGCAGGTGTTACATAGCATAAAAATGCGGCTCCATTCATAGCTGCGACAGCGCCTCCGATTGCCGCTGTTATATGGTCATAACCCGGTGCAATATCCGTTACAAGAGGTCCAAGTACATAAAAAGGAGCTCCCATACATATCGTCTTCTGAACCTGCATATTGGCTGCAATCTGGTCAAGAGGAACGTGTCCCGGTCCTTCAACCATAACCTGCACATTATGCTCCCATGCTCTCTTTGTAAGTTCACCAAGTCTTACAAGTTCTTCAATCTGGCATACATCCGTTGCATCTGCAAGGCAACCCGGTCTGCACGCATCTCCCAATGAAATTGTCACATCATATTTTTCACAAATATCAAGAATCTCATCATAATATTCGTAAAACGGATTTTCATTACCTGTCATGCTCATCCATGCAAATACAAGGCTTCCGCCCCTGCTTACGATATTCATTTTACGTTTATGATTCTTAATCTGGTCGATTGTTTTTCTTGTTATTCCGCAATGGAGTGTCACAAAATCCACACCGTTTTGGGCATGAAGTCTTACAACATCTATAAAATCTTCCGCTGTTAGTGTAGACAAATCCCTCTGGTAATGGATTACACTGTCATAAACAGGCACCGTTCCTATCATTGCAGGACATTCCGATGTAAGTTTTTTACGGAAAGGCTCTGTATTGCCATGGCTTGACAAATCCATTATTGCCTCTGCTCCCATATTGACGGCACTCATTACTTTCTGAAGCTCTATGTCATAATCCTTGCAATCCCTTGACACGCCAAGGTTGACGTTTATCTTGGTTCTTAACATACTTCCTACGCCTTCGGGATTGATACACTGATGGTTAATATTGGCAGGTATTACAACTTTACCTTCTGCCATATATCCCATAAGCTCTTCAAGCTGCATTTTTTCTTTTTCTGCCACAATTTTCATCTGTGGCGTTGCAATCCCTTTTCTAGCGGCATCCATCTGTGTTGTATATTCTCTCATATCTTTACTTACCTTTCCGTAAAATAAAAGACAGAACTACATAAGGATAGTGTCTGTCTGTCAAAACAAAATATCTCCCTACGTTGGCATTATCCAAATCAGGTTATGGGTATAATCTCAGCCTCCAAGGGCACCCCGTTTTCTATAACATTATATCAAAGTAAAATTAAGTTGCAATAAAAAAATAAAATATTTATACTGATTACAGTATTTTTTTATTAAAAAGGACAGGTTATGCTTTATTATTTTACGGATTTAAAAAATGTAACAAAAGGACAGCTTGACAGTTTAATGTCTCTTCTTCCTCCTGAGCGGTTAAAGCGTGCTCTAAAATATAAGTTTCCTGAGGACAGGCTTGCCTGCGTAATTGCATACCTTCTTTTCCTGTACGGCTACCGCACTGAATACAGCCTGACAGACACTCCTGATTTTGATATTTCATCGGATGGCAAACCCTACCTGAAAAGCCATCCTGAAATTTATTTCAACATCAGTCATTGCAGCAAAGCCGTCATGTGTATTTTTGATTCATCCCCTGTGGGTATCGATGTGGAAACCGTCCGCAGAGTCCCTGCTTCAATGCTTGCCAAAATCTGTTCTCCCGGTGAATTGAATACAATCCGGTCTTCGGATGCTCCGGAGGCCGACTTTTGCCGTATCTGGACTTACAAGGAAGCTGTTTCAAAACTTTCCGGTGACGGCGTATTCAAGAGTCTCCGTAAATCTCCTGCCAAATCGTTATTCACCCATCAGGATACTTTACTACCCGATGTGTATTTCACAGTTGCATCGGACAGCAAAATTAACTTAACCTCAAGGGAGCTTACTTTGAGTGATTTTGAGTTGTTTGGGTAGAGATTTGCAGACGCCGTGGCGGGATGCACGGGTGTTGCATCCCACATCCCACGCATTTAATGACAGCAACCCACTCAATGCCTGCGCCTGCCCCATGTTGCATCCCATATCCCACACGCTTTATTGCAATAAAAAAACTTTGGTTACACTTTTTAACCATGCGTAACCAAAGTTCTGTAATTTACTATTATTTTTCAACAAATGTAACAGGACATCCTAATCTGTAGTGACCTTTTATATATTCAGCGATTGCGTGTGAACAGTATACCGTTGTTGCCTCTGTATTGCTGTCCATATCATTGTTACCACACATGATTGCATCCAATTCGTATACCAGATTGGTTCCCGGTGCAAAAGTAATGCTGTCAAGATGATAGCAACTATAGAAAGTCCTTCTCAAGCCCTGCATCGTTGATGGGAGAATGACTTTTTTAACAATCTGATTGCTTCTAAATGTGTTAAGTGCAGCTACAACCGGTTTGCCATTGATAGTATCAGGTACGATAACCTCTCTGTCCGTTCCGATATACTTCAACAGACAATATCCCTTTGTCTTAATTCTGTTTTTAAAAGTATCGGCTATATCGATTGTCTCTCTTTCGCCTTTTTTGTTGATAGAATCGCTTGTGAGGACATCATCTGACTTACAATATACCCATGTGCCATCAGTTATTACACTGTAATGCTCATCAACATTATAAGTCCAGTCATAATATGACTCGTTGTTGCGGAGGCCTTCTTCAGTGTCATCTTCTTCATCAAAAAATTCCACATCGGAGAAAGTTTCTCTTACAGGTGTTTCAACTGCAGCTGCAAAAGTTTCTTTTGCGGTTTCTGCTTCTGAACTAACATCAGCATATTTACCTGCTGATACCGGACCATCTTCTTTTTCAGGCTCTGTAACCTTTTCTTCTGCCGGTTCAGCGGTAACATCATCGATTTCTATTTCCTGAACTTCGTCCGAAAAATCTTCATCATTTAATACAAAATTATCTCTCACCGGTTCTGCATCAACCGGTTCTGCAATAAATTCCCTATCAAGTTTCTTATCAGATATATCAACAGGCTCGTCTTTAACTGACTCCCTGCCAACAACCACTGACTCAAATACAAACGTATCATCAGGTTCTGTTTCCGGCTCCCCGGCTACATCCTGCGCCTCTGCTGTTTCCGGCTCCTCAGCTACATCCTGCACACCTGCTGTTTCCGGCTCCTCAGTTACATCCTGCGCCTCTGCTGCTTCCGGCTCCTCAGCTACATCCTGCACATCTGCTGTTTCCGGTTCCTCGGTTGTTTCTGGCTCCTCAGCTACATCCTGCACATCTGCTGCTTCCGGCTCCTCAGTTACATCCTGCGCCTCTGCTGCTTCCGGCTCCTCGGCTACATCCTGCACATCTGATGTTTCCGGTTCCTCGGCTGTTTCCGGCTCCTCGGCTGCATCCTGCACATCTGCTGCTTCCGGCTCCTCAGTTACATCCTGCACATCTGCTGCTTCCTGTGCCTCGGCTGCTTCCGGCTCCCCGGCTGCATCCTGTGCCTCGGCAGGTTTCTCTGCTTCTTCGCGCTTTGGTTTGAAATCCACGATAGGCTTTGCCTTGGATACTGACTGGAATTCCTCATCTTCTTCGTAAGAAATGTCTTCATCGTAAAAAGATGTGGCTTTGTCATTCTGTGGTTCGTTGTCCTCATCCACAAAAATGTCGTCCTCGTCTGCTGCGCTTTTCTTAGCGTGGTGTGATTCGTTCTTACTAAAAAGCGGAAGTTTGACAAGTTCATCCTTCAGGAAACTGTTTAAACTCTGCTTTTTCTTCTTGCTCTTGCTGACTGCCACAATTGCTGTTGCAACTGCCGTAACTCCTAATACTATGGCACCGAAAGTACCAAATCCATGTTTGTCTTTATCTTTCATGTCTGACCCTCTCCGTTCAAATAGTCTCAAAATTAAGCTACCTCTATTATCGGATTTTTAGGGGGTATTTGTCAACTAAATTGAGTATTAAAATACCCTTTTTTCTTAAATTTTTTCATATAAATTATATAAGTGATTATAAGCGGTACGGCAGCACATACCCATGCAACCGGACCGGCAAAACATACACCGGAAAAACCTATCGCTTTTGGAAGCGTGTATGCGACTATAGACCTTGCTCCAAGTTCAAAAAATCCCGCAAGTAACGGCATTGTCGTCTTACCCATTGCCTGAAGAGCATTTCTGAAAATAAAAATCTGGAACAATGGGATATAGAAAAACATTGAAATATGGAGATAAGTCATTGCATAGGAAAGTATTAATTCATCCCCGCCTTTTATGAAAAGCCGGCTGATTGGTCTGCCGAAAATGAAAATAACACCCATACATAAAACTGCGCTTCCAACCGTAAAAAGACTCCATTTCAATATTCCGTTTTTAATCCTGTCATATCTGCCGGCACCTACATTCTGACCGACAAAATTTGCAACTGTTACGCCACCCGATATGCCAAACTGCATGATAAGCTGTTCCGTTTTACTGGAAGCCGTAAAAGCGGCAATGTAATTCTCGCCAAATACATTTACAGCACCCTGCAAAATGATTGTTCCGATTGCCGTAACCGAAAACTGGAACGCCATCGGAAGTCCTATGGTAAGGTGTGTCTTTATAATTCCCGGATTAATTTTAAAATCTTCTTTCTTTATATGAAGAACAGGGAACTTAACGGAAATATATACGATACACGCAATTCCGGCAACAAGCTGTGCAAGCACTGTAGCAATGGCGGCACCTGCAACGCCCCAATTAAATACGACTATAAAAAGCAAATCCAGACCAATGTTAAGGAGTGCTGAAAAAATCAGGAAATAAAGTGGGGTTTTGCTGTCACCAAGAGCCCTTAGTATACACGAAACGGCATTGTATAGCATAGGTGCAGCTATTCCTGCAAAAATAATAACGATATAATTATAGGACATATCAAAAATACCGTCCGGTGTGTTAATAAGCCTTAGAACCGGCTTGGTTATCAGCACCGAAAGTAAAGTGATAAACAATGTGATTCCGGTCCACAACATAATGGCATTACATACGGAATTACGCATCTTGTCATAATCTTTTGCCCCAAAGCATTGTGCTATATGGACCGAAAAACCGCTTGTTATTCCTATAACAAACCCATTGACAAGGAAAAACATTGACCCGGTATTACCTACGGCAGCCAATGTACTGTTTCCAAGACATTGTCCGACAATAATTGTGTCGGCAAAATTATATATCTGCTGTACAAGATTGCCAATCAGCACAGGGATTGCATATTTTATCATAAGGCTGATTGGTTTTCCTGTTGTTAAATCCTTTGTTTTTGACATTACATTCTCTCCGGTGCTTCGATACCAAGCAAGTCAACACATGTCTCTAACACATCTTTTGTAAGTTTTATGAGTGCAATATAACCTTTCTTTTTATTTTCATCTTCTTCTGAAAGAATCTTTGTTTCATGATAAAAATGGTTAAAAGCATTGGAAAGATCATATATGAATTTACAAATTTTGTGAGGTGCACTTTCTTCATATGCTGTCTTAATCATATCCTGCATGCCTGTGAGCACAAGCATAAGTGAACGTTCGCTCTCGCTCTCAGGGTTAGCAGTATGGATACCTGACACCATGCCTCCTGCATTTTCATATTTTTTAAGAATAGATTTAATTCGTACAATTGTGTAAAGGATATATGGACCTGTGTCTCCCTCAAAAGAGGTGAAACGATCAATATCAAATACATAATCCTTAGATGCCTGATTGGACAAATCACCATATTTTAATGCGGCAAGTCCTACCATCTTAGCTGTATTTCTGGCTTCACTCTCATCCACGGTACGGTTAGCCATGATTTTTTCGTATACCTTGTCTTCAATTTCTTTTATGAGGTATTCAAGACGCAGTACACCACCCTGTCTTGTCTTGAAAGGTTTGCCGTCACTGCCGTTCATCGTACCGAAACCGATGAACTTAAGTTCTGTATCAGGAGATACGATTCCTGCTTTTCTTGCCACACGGAAAAACTGTGTATAGTGAAGTTCCTGTCTCTTATCCGCAAGGTAAATGTATGACTTAGGTGCATATAATTTTTCCCTCTCGATAAGTGTCGCAAGGTCGGAGGTCTCGTAATTGGCTGCTCCGTCCGATTTCTGGATGATACATGGAGGAAGCTCCCTGCTGTCATTTTCCTCAGCTATGTCTACAACAATGGCACCCTGGCTTTCATGGGCTATCCCCCTGTCTACCATATCCTTAACCATATCAGCAATATATGGCTGGGCATCACTTTCACCCTTCCATAAATCGAAATGGACATTAAGGTTGTCATAATTTTTTTTCAAATCAGCAACCGACACATTGATAATGTGTTTCCAGAGGGCTGTGTATCCTCTGTGACCGTTCTGTAAAAGATATGTGGCATTCTGAGCCGATTTCTTATATTCGGCATCTTCTTTTGATTTGCCGCTGGCACATGGATAAATTTCCTCAAGTTCTGATATTGTAAAAGGTGCTTCCGTCGGATATTCACCTGTGAAATTATCATCAAAATATGGTAAATCCGGTTTACGTTCTTTGAGTTCTGTAATAATAAGTCCCATCTGGAGACCCCAGTCGCCAAGATGAACATCACCTATTGTCTTATAACCTGCAAATTTGCAGATTCTTTTTACACTTTCGCCGATTACTGCCGAACGAAGATGTCCGATATGAAGAGGTTTGGCTACATTGGCTCCGCCGTAATCAACAAATACCGTCTCATCCTTAGGTTCACAGTCGCATCCAAACTTATCTTCCAAAGCCATGGCACGAACATAACCACCTATAAAATCGGCACTCATTACCATGTTGATAAAGCCCGGTTTGATACATTCAACCTTCTCAAAGGCACTGTTGTCCTGTAAAATTGCAACCACTTCATCACCAATCATAAATGGTGCTTTCTTATATTCCTTTGCCGCTGCCATTGCTCCGTTGCACTGATATTCACATAAATCAGGTCTGTTGGATATTCCTGTCTTTCCGTATTTATCATCATAGCCGCATTGTTTAAAAGCATTTCCGACTATTTCTGTAATCTGGTCTAATATTTTTTTCATAAAAATTATTCCTCCGTTGGTTATGTTCCATTATACTTTTCATATTTACGGTTGTAAAGAAATTTTAACGTTAAAACAGCTATGAGAGGATTCCGGAAATCCCAGATAAACTCATAGCTGTCATTAGAAATTCTTAATTATTCCATAACAATTAAATTGTTGCTATATCAATCGGTGTCATTGACTGTGTTGCCTGACATTCAAGACTTGTAAGCAATGCATTGGCTGTATCAAGTGATGTAAGAACGTTTACACCGGTCTCGATTGCATGTCTTCTGATAATGAAACCATCGTGGCTCTTTTCAATACCGTTCTCAGGTATATCGATAACAAGGTCAATCTTGTGGTCAAGAATAAGGTCAAGAAGTGTTGGTGATTCCTGTTCAACCTTATTGATCTTAATTGCCTCAACGCCGTTTTCATTGAAATAACGTGCTGTACCTCTTGTCGCATAAATTGTATATCCAAGAGCTGCAAAACGTTTTGCAACCGAAAGAGCATCTTTCTGCTCATGGTCATTAACTGTCATAATCATCTGTTTATGTTTTGGAAGATTAACGCCTGCACCTACAAAGGCTTTGTATAATGCTTCGTTAAAATCTTTTGCTATACCAAGACATTCACCTGTCGATTTCATTTCCGGTCCAAGGCTGATATCAGCGCCGCGAATCTTTTCAAATGAGAATACAGGCATCTTGATAGCAATATAGTCTGCTTTCTTCTGAAGTCCGGGTGTATAGCCAAGACCTTTGATTGTATTACCGATAATAACCTGTGTAGCAAGTTTTACAATAGGAATACCTGTAACTTTGCTTATATATGGAACAGTTCTTGAAGAACGTGGATTAACCTCTATTACATATACCTGGTCATTGTATACGATAAACTGGATATTAATAAGACCTTTTACATGTAAAGCTCTTGCAAGCTTAATTGTATAATCTTCAAGCATATCCACAATTTTCTGTGAAATACTCTGGGCAGGATATACTGAAATACTGTCTCCCGAATGGATACCGGCTCTTTCAATATGCTCCATAATACCGGGGATTAAAATATCTTCTCCGTCACAAACGGCATCAACTTCAATTTCCTTACCCATAAGGTATTTATCAACAAGGATTGGATGTTCCTGAACCTGTCTGTTAATGATTTCCATAAATTCAACGATATCTTTGTCGCTTATGGCAATCTGCATACCCTGTCCGCCAAGGACATAGGAAGGTCTTACAAGAACAGGATAACCTAATTCATTAGCTGCCTCAAGAGCTTCTTCTGTAGTGAATACTGTCTTTCCTGCTGCTCTTGGAATTCCTGTCTGTTCAAGAATCTCATCAAAAAGCTCTCTGTCTTCTGCCGCATCAACATCTTCTGCGCTTGTACCGAGGATTGGAACGCCCATTTCCATTAATGCTTTTGTGAGCTTAATGGCTGTCTGTCCACCAAACTGTACAACAGCTCCGTCCGGATGTTCAAGTTCAACAATGCTTTCAACATCCTCAGGTGTCAATGGTTCAAAATAAAGTTTGTCAGCTATATCAAAGTCGGTACTTACTGTTTCAGGGTTATTATTGATAATGATTGTCTCATATCCTTCAGCCTTGAATGCCCATGTACTGTGAACCGAACAATAGTCAAATTCGATACCCTGTCCGATTCTTATAGGACCTGAACCGAGTACGAGGACTTTTTTCTCAGGCTTAGTCTCAATAACTTCATTTTCTGAGCTGTAGCATGAATAGTAGTAAGGTGTTGAAGCCTCAAATTCGGCAGCACAGGTATCAACCATCTTAAATGCCGCATGAATACCATATTCATCCCTTAAAGCCTTAATTTCTTTTTCTGTCCTGCCTGTAAGTCTTCCGATAACAACGTCAGGGAATTCAATTCTCTTTGCTTCAGCAAGAAGTTCTTTGGTAAGTTCCTCTGTCTTGAGGCGGTTTTCCATTTCAACGATAATGTGGAATTTATCGATAAACCACTTATCAATCATGGTAATATCATGGATTGTATCGTAAGAAATGCCTCTTCTTAAAGCCTCTGCAACAACATACATACGCTTATCATCAATGTTGTGAAGAAGTTCTATAATGTCATCATCAGAATATGATGAGTAATCATCGTTCATAAGCGAATCAACGTGCTGTTCAAGTGAACGGATAGCCTTCATAAGTGCGCCTTCAAAGTTAGTGCAGATACTCATGACCTCACCGGTTGCCTTCATCTGTGTCGTAAGCTTTCTTGAAGCAGTAATAAATTTATCAAAAGGAAGTCTTGGAATCTTAACTACGCAATAGTCAAGAGCAGGCTCAAAACTTGCAAATGTCTTATGTGTAATTGCATTAGGTATCTCATCAAGGTTATAGCCGAGTGCTATCTTAGCCGCAACCTTGGCAATAGGATAACCTGTTGCTTTAGAAGCAAGGGCTGATGAACGGCTTACACGAGGATTAACTTCGATAACGCAATATTCAAAACTTGTTGGATGAAGTGCAAACTGTACATTACATCCGCCTGTTATTTTAAGTTCGTCAATAATATTAAGAGCTGATGAACGAAGCATCTGGTATTCCTTATCAGACAGTGTCTGTGAAGGTGCAACTACAATACTGTCACCTGTGTGCACTCCGACAGGGTCAATATTTTCCATATTACATACTGTAATACAGGTTCCGTTGGCATCACGCATTACTTCGTATTCGATTTCCTTCCATCCTGCGATACATCTTTCAACAAGTACCTGGCCTACACGGCTTAATCTTAAACCATTGGAAAGAATGTCGATAAGTTCTTCTTCGTTCTTAGCAATACCGCCGCCGCTTCCACCGAGTGTATATGCCGGACGGAGAACTACAGGGTAACCAATCTGGTTGGCAAAAGCAATACCGTCTTCAACGTTCTCAACAACAAGAGAAGGTGCACAAGGCTCTCCGATTTTTTCCATTGTTGTCTTAAATTCAAGTCTGTCTTCTGCCTTCTTGATTGTCTCAGCAGTTGTACCGATTAATTTAACATTATGTTCTTCAAGGAAACCTGTCTCAGCAATTTCCATTGCAAGGTTAAGACCTGCCTGTCCACCGAGTGTAGGAAGAATACTGTCCGGTTTCTCCTTGAGAATAATCTGCTCAAGTGACTTAACTGTCAATGGCTCAATGTAGACTTCATCAGCAATATTTTTATCAGTCATGATTGTGGCCGGGTTAGAGTTCACAAGAACAACCTCCATGCCTTCTTCTTTAAGAGAACGACATGCCTGTGTTCCCGCATAGTCAAATTCGGCAGCCTGACCGATTACAATAGGACCTGAACCGATTACTAATACTTTTTTTATGTCTTTATTCTTTGGCATAATTAATCCCTGCCTTTCTTCATCATATTCATGAATCTGTCAAAAAGATAATCCGAATCCTTAGGACCTGCACAGGCTTCCGGATGGAACTGGACTGTAAAGATATTCTTGCCTACATATTCAAGACCTTCATTGGTCTTGTCATTAACATTGATAAATGCAGGTCTTGCAATCTTATCATCAAGTGTATCCATATCAACAACATATCCATGGTTCTGTGATGAGATATATACCTTACCGGTCTGAAGATCCTTAACCGGATGATTAGCTCCTCTGTGTCCGTATTTCATCTTATGTGTATCAGCGCCTGTGGCAAGTGCCATAAGCTGATGTCCGAGACAAATTGCAAAAATAGGAACATCCGAATCATATAATTTCTTGATTTCCTTAATAATAGAAACACATTCCTTAGGGTCTCCCGGGCCGTTAGAAAGCATTATTCCGTCAGGATTAGCTGCAAGGATTTCCTCTGCTGTGGTTAAAGCAGGATAAACAGTTACCTCACAGCCTCTCTTATTAAGAGATCTTGCAATATTTCTCTTGGCGCCGAAATCCATAAGTGCAACCTTAAATCCATCACCGGGAAGTACATATTTCTCTTCACAGGTTACTTTTTCAACAACCTTGCCTGTGGTATATTCTTTTAATTTAGGGAGAATCTCATCAAGATTATAATTCTCATCAGTGGTAATCATTCCGTTCATAGTACCCTTTTCCCTGAGAATCTTGGTAAGAGCACGGGTATCAATACCTGCAATACCCGGAATGTTATTTTCTTTAAGAAAATTTTGTATAGAATCTTCACTACGGAAGTTACTTGGAACACGTGAAAGTTCTCGGACAATAAAACCGTCAGGCCATGGTCTGCCTGATTCCTCATCAGCATAGCAAATACCATAATTGCCAATTAATGGATATGTCATAACTACTGCCTGTCCGGCATATGATGGATCTGTAAGAACCTCTAAATATCCTGTCATTGAGGTATTAAAAACAATTTCACTGATTACTTCTCTCTCAGCTCCAATGCTTGTACCTTCAAAGACATTTCCGTCACTTAGAATCAAAAATGCTTTCATCTTCACACCTTCAAACCTTTCACATGTATTATTTATTTAGGCAAAAAAAAAACAACTAAACATACTGATAGCGCTTTTTTCTTCAAATTGTAGAAATTTTACCATAAAATCCGGCTGATTTCAAGATGCAAATTGTACTCAACAAATATTTTTTTCATCATATAATATCATGTAAGCATTGATGCTGTCATTTGCGATTAATTTTGCATCGCAGCAATATGAATTATAATATCCGGAAAGGTTAAAATTATGCTTTATAAAAATGATGAAACCGGCTTTTTAAGGGTTAATATCACAAATGAAGAAGGAATTCCCATTGATGCAACCGTCAGCATCTACGAAGGTACGGATGAAGAAAACCCTGTTGACGTTGTAGAAACCAATTCCATAGGTCAGACAGAACAAATCGAACTGCCGGCTCCACCACAGAGCATCAGCGAAGCTCCCGGCATTATCATACCTTACTCCATATATAATATTGTAGCTTCTGCTCCGGGCTTTGCCCCGGTTTCCATTACCGGTTCAAATATTTTTTCCGGAATACTATCAATACAAAATATTATTCTTACGGGAAATCCCGGCATTTATAACATTGGTCCCAATACACTAATCGGCAACTATCCTCCAAAAATTCCTGAGGCCGAGATAAAACCCATTGAAAACACCGGTGAAATTGTTCTTGACCGTGTTGTGGTACCCGAAACCATTGTTGTCCATGACGGCGTCCCATCCGACTCGACAGCAACGGACTACTACGTTCCATTTGCCGATTATATAAAAAATGTTGCCAGCAGCGAAATATACCCTACATGGCCCAGAGAAACCATCAAAGCCAATGTAATTGCTATTATTTCTTTTACCCTGAACCGTGTATACACCGAATGGTACCGCAATAAAGGTTATTATTTTACCATTACATCTTCTACCGCTTTTGACCATAAGTGGATTAATAAGCGTAATATTTTCGACACCATCTCCAACGTTGTTGATGAATATTTCTCAAATTATGTATCCCGTCCCGATGTCAAACAGCCAATCCTCACCCAATACTGCGACGGCAAAAGGACTACCTGCAGCGGTCTCAGCCAGTGGGGTTCCAAGTCTCTTGGGGATGACGGCAAAACCGCTCTCCAGATTCTTCGTAATTACTACGGCAGCGACATATATATAAACACTGCCGAAATAATCGAGGGCATCCCTGTCTCATATCCCGGATACACCCTTGAAATCGGTTCATACGGTCCTCCTGTCACCACCATTCAGGAACAGCTTTCCCTCATCCGCCGTACCTACAGCAACATACCTCCTCTTGCTGTTGACGGAATCTACGGTAAGGACACAGCAGCTTCCGTCAGCAAATTCCAGGAGACCTTCAACATGCCCGTTACCGGCACCGTCGATTATGCCACATGGTATAAAATATCCCAGCTATATGTGGCACTGGCTAAATTGTCGTAGATTCACACAGTTATCTAATCCGTATGTTTTCGGCTGTCAATGTACTCTTCTGCCATATTTACAATAATACCAAATCCGTAAATCAGTGCTGTCCTAAAAAGAATAGCAATCATCTGACATATTATACCTGCAGTTTTCAATGTTCCGTAGTTGTAAATAGATATTGCTGATTCAAAATTTCTATACAGTGAAATATCGTGGCTCACACTGATTGCTATGCAAACTACAAACAATACAAATCCAACCAGACAATATACGACTGCAATACCTTTGATAAGACTACTTACTCTAAACTTTTTCTTCATAATGCTACCTCCAATTTGTTAAAAAATAATGCGGGACAGAAACCTGAGGGTTGTATTTTCCAATCCCGTAATAATTATCTCATATTATCTGTCCCAAAAAAAGGACTCATATTATATATTTTTATATGGCAAATTGATATTCATATATGATATAATTTACTATCAATTATAATTTTAAAGGAGGTCAAAAGATGTTAATTAACTGGCTTATCATGGGTTATTTTCTGATTCTTTTTGGTGAAAGAATCCAGAGTCTCATACGTTCATTTGCGGATAAAAATCTTTCCATGTGGGGAGATGGGTTCAGCCGGTATGTAAACGGCATCTGTATTCTGTCGCTTGCAGCATCCGTTATTTTATTATTTACAATCAACAGGGATTTCCTTAAGGCTCTTCTGTCAGACGGAACGCAGGTTAATGCAAAGATGATATGTATTACAATCGGCGTGATTCTGGTCTCAGGAATGGTGCATACCGAATATACAATCCCCGGAATACAATTTGCCTCATACGGATTTCTTATAGCCGCACTTGTCATCAGAACGGCTAAAAATAATGCAATGGCAAATGACAGCATATTACTATGGCTTTCACTTGTGTATCTCATATTTTTCTCTATGGCTATTCCGGTTGTATATAAATCACATATTGAATACGCCGGATTATTCCATATAATAGAGGCAGTCGTATCACTTGTGCTTGTCGCTGCTTTTGCATATATGGCATACAGAGTATTCAATAATGATGCAGTCAATCTTTTTATGCTTCTGCCAATTATCATAGCCGTCATAGGCGACGCAGTTATTCTTTCATTGAGATGGAAAGAACAGGTTAATACATTTGTTCTTATATTTATTATTGCATCGACTGTCATGTGGCTGGCAGGATTTATTGCGAGCAGGAGGTAAGGGTTTCAAAACTCTTACCCCCCAACGCTATTGACTTTACCGCCATATCAACAAACGCAGTAGAACTGCCTGCCGCTTGAGCTGCATATGGGGTAATTACTCCAATTGCATCCTTATTCTCTTTGTCCATTGAAGTTATAGCCAATCCAAAAGACACAATAGCGCTTAAAATATTAAAACGTGAGTTGTCCGAATTTTTATAAGCAGCACAATATGTTCCACTTAAATCAACAAGACTCATCACATCTCCGGGTAATGGAATCCTCTTTGATATATCACGCTTCTTCTCTACACTTGCATGATTTTTAAGAAGGTTATGATATACCCTTATCATCTATAATCCCAAAATAACTAAAAATATCCCTTTTTAGGAAGTTTGCTGCCTCTGACTGTGCAATTGGAGCCAACTGATTAAAATCTCCAACACATACAAACTTATACCGTGAATACATAGCTGCACATATAAGCTGTGTAACATATGCCATACTGATCTCATCAAACATTACCAAATCATATTTTACATTTTCAAACATATGATCAACAACTAGTTTAGATACTGTAGTTGCAATCATATTTGCCCTTGAAGCATAAAAAGCTTCCTTTTCTCTAATTGAAGTACAGCATTTCTTCAATTCCTTTTCAACTGTATCCATTTCCTTTGAATATTTCATACCCTGTTTGATTAATTTATCTTTACTAAGGGTTAATGACTCCAGTTTTTCTGCCAAATTCTGATTTCTGTCCAAAGCATAATTATAAGCTACGACATCATGGTTATCAGATAATTTTGTATCCCTTACATAACCATATCGCAATATCTTTCCATTTTTTTAAGCTCTGTCTGTTTGTATTTATATAATAACTCTATGGTTCTATTCTAATTAAAACAGAAATTGATGTGAGTTCCCAAAATGGGAATTTACATTCCACTATGGTTCTATTCTAATGCAAGACCTCTAAACTTGTCATTTAATTTTTTCATATTTACATTCCACTATGGTTCTATTCTAATGGAGACATCGAATTCCCAAAATGGGAAGACGGTCAAATTTACATTCCACTATGATTCTATTCTAATCAGCATATTTAAAGATATTGACAGCATATTAACAACATTTACATTCCACTATGGTTCTATTCTAATTTAATTGCTCGCCTTAGTTTTCCTGTAGATGTAAGATTTACATTCCACTATGGTTCTATTCTAATCTAACGAAATCAACAACGGATGTATTATCATCATCATTTACATTCCACTATGGTTCTATTCTAATTGAAATGGGAGTGAGCCATCCGCTTCGTTTAACCATTTACATTCCACTATGGTTCTATTCTAATAGCTTTTGCCTGATTAATTATCTGTGGATTTATCTGATTTACATTCCACTATGGTTCTATTCTAATTCAAATTCTTGTCTGCTTATATAGTCAGTATTTTATTTACATTCTACTATGGTTCTATTCTAATCAACATCTATATTTGCATTAAATGCCCACTCGTTAATTTACATTCCACTATGGTTCTATTCTAATTCACCGGATTGCACAAGTCACAGCAAAGCAAAAGGATTTACATTCCACTATGGTTCTATCCTAATCTTGTAATGTGTCACAAAGTCGGACTTAATATGAATTTACATTCCACTATGGTTCTATTCTAATACTTATGAATTTTACGCCACTGGCTCAGATAGTTAATTTACATTCCACTATGGTTCTATTCTAATAATGTCCGACGTCCGACGTCCTTATAACTAGCCGCCATTTACATTCCACTATGGTTCTATTCTAATCCAGTTGAAAGAATTAACAAGAGGTGGAAAATTGTCATTTACATTCCACTATGGTTCTATTCTAATTTTTGTACTTTCTTCTATGGTTCTATTCTAATGAAAATCTTCAAAATGCTTTTGATATGCTAGACTTATTTACATTCCACTATGGTTCTATTCTAATCGAATCAAAAGTTAATTCTTCGCCCTCCGTAGCCTTATTTACATTCCACTATGGTTCTATTCTAATCAAAGCCTGCTACAGTTTTTTCAGAACTCAATAAAAATTTACATTCCACTATGGTTCTATTCTAATAGCATTAAACTCTCCAAACTCAAAATTACCTTCAATATTTACATTCCACTATGGTTCTATTCTAATACATCTTTGAAAGCGTCATAAGCTGGAACTTCCCAAATTTACATTCCACTATGGTTCTATTCTAATCTGTTTAAAAAAGTTATTTTGTGTACTTGTAAGAATTTACATTCCACTATGGTTCTATTCTAATTGTATGTCAGATTCTTTCTGATTTCAAATCTTCAAATTTACATTCCACTATGGTTCTATTCTAATAACAAACACGCCAGCGGCAAAAATAACTACAAGAATATTTACATTCCACTATGGTTCTATTCTAATTCAAACCGCATTACTACCCTTGTTCCTTGCCTTAATTTACATTCCACTATGGTTCTATTCTAATCAATCTTCTCTGATTTAGATGAAGAAGAACTATCATAATTTACATTCCACTATGGTTCTATTCTAATTGTGCAGCTCTTGCCCGGGTTTTTAGCTCCGTTCGTATTTACATTCCACTATGGTTCTATTCTAATGCTGCTTTGATTTATGTATACAATCATACTTTTAAATTTACATTCCACTATGGTTCTATTCTAATGACCGGGTTGGCATAGATATTCTTTGGCGGCTCTTCATTTACATTCCACTATGGTTCTATTCTAATGAAAATGATTTTAAATAATGTTGTTTCCTTTTATTCATTTACATTCCACTATGGTTCTATTCTAATACGTGATTTTAGGGCAATTTCACGATTAAAAAAAATTTACATTCCACTATGGTTCTATTCTAATGTTGAACCATTGTTCCCAGTTATACAAATTTACAAATTTACATTCCACTATGGTTCTATTCTAATGCAGCTGGGGTCTTGTCAATTACAACAAGCAGAAGCATTTACATTCCACTATGGTTCTATTCTAATGCAGCTGGGGTCTTGTCAATTACAACAAGCAGAAGCATTTACATTCCACTATGGTTCTATTCTAATCTTTCATAGTCAGCAGGTTTTACATTTACCGGACGGATTTACATTCCACTATGGTTCTATTCTAATTTCACCGTCAGAACAAAACTTATTACTAACATAGTAATTTACATTCCACTATGGTTCTATTCTAATTGTTAGTACCTGCTTCAATAAGATTTTCAATATATTTATTTACATTCCACTATGGTTCTATTCTAATAATCACAGCAGGAAGAAAAGCAGGAAACCCCACCGCATTTACATTCCACTATGGTTCTATTCTAATATGATTCTAGGAATAGCACTATATGTAATATTAGTAAATTTACATTCCACTATGGTTCTATTCTAATTTAGTACCTGCTTCAATGAAGTTTTCAATATATTTATTTACATTCCACTATGGTTCTATTCTAATCTCTGTACGCGTTGTTTTTGTAAAATTATAACCTTTATTTACATTCCACTATGGTTCTATTCTAATTCACAGCAGCAGTTAGCAAGCTGTGCCTGTAAAGCATATTTACATTCCACTATGGTTCTATTCTAATTTTAATCACTTGTCACAATTAATATTGCGTTGTTGTTATTTACATTCCACTATGGTTCTATTCTAATCAAATTGATATACTCTCAACACCACCATATTCTCCGATTTACATTCCACTATGGTTCTATTCTAATTGAAGTCCTGAAACGTGTTTTTTTAATTTTAACAGAAATTTACATTCCACTATGGTTCTATTCTAATAGAATTTATGCAAAAATTAACGTATGACGTAAACAAATTTACATTCCACTATGGTTCTATTCTAATTTGTTTGCCTTTAGTGGATATGCCTTGTTTTTCAATTTACATTCCACTATGGTTCTATTCTAATTGCAAGCGTCCAAAATCCTATCTTTATTATACACCATTTACATTCCACTATGGTTCTATTCTAATCTATACAGGTTTACAAGCATTACCATATCACCAGCATTTACATTCCACTATGGTTCTATTCTAATAATTAACCGGTATAAATGAAGTGGTTATATATAATTATTTACATTCCACTATGGTTCTATTCTAATTTGACGCGTTCGTGCGTCTCATCATAATTATAATATTTACATTCCACTATGGTTCTATTCTAATTATTATTGACAAAAGAGAAAGAAACGCAGAAAGCGATTTACATTCCACTATGGTTCTATTCTAATGCTGCCGTCCGTTCAGACCGTCCAAAGAGGAAGATATTTACATTCCACTATGGTTCTATTCTAATAAATAAACTCTATAATCAAAATAACATTCTTTATATATTTACATTCCACTATGGTTCTATTCTAATACCTTTGACATAAATCTCTGACATATCCTGCTTCATTTACATTCCACTATGGTTCTATTCTAATTATTAGCCATAGAATTTACTGTCTGATTATCTTTATTTACATTCCACTATGGTTCTATTCTAATGAACAAAGAGCAGTCGAAAGCGAAAGGTTACGAAATTTACATTCCACTATGGTTCTATTCTAATAGTATCAGGGAGCAAATTATCAACTTGATAAACGTTATTTACATTCCACTATGGTTCTATTCTAATCGGTGTACCGTCTTCTTTAAAGTCTTTATCGTGAAGATTTACATTCCACTATGGTTCTATTCTAATAAACTAGCGCTATCATAAACAGTAGAGATAGAATAATTTACATTCCACTATGGTTCTATTCTAATAATATTGAGAACTGGAATAGATTGTATTCAAATTATAATTTACATTCCACTATGGTTCTATTCTAATGAGGTTTACACCTCTTCTTTATTTTCTTCTCCGTCATTTACATTCCACTATGGTTCTATTCTAATCTACAGGGAACTTGTCAGAACTTGCCGACTTTTTAATTTACATTCCACTATGGTTCTATTCTAATGCTTGCTTTATCCCTGTTATATGCTTTAACATTTCATTTACATTCCACTATGGTTCTATTCTAATAAATATTCTTGTTTTGGGTGTGGTAAGACTTTATCAAATTTACATTCCACTATGGTTCTATTCTAATCGCCTACTGTCTTATCTTCCTTAACCTGCCTTATTAATTTACATTCCACTATGGTTCTATTCTAATAGTGTCGGGAACACTCTTACATTAATTGATGCAGCATTTACATTCCACTATGGTTCTATTCTAATGCGTAAACGATTTCATTAAATTGGCAGTTGTTGAGAAAATTTACATTCCACTATGGTTCTATTCTAATCAAAATTTCCCGGTCGTTCCGGTAAAAGCAAGCCGATTTACATTCCACTATGGTTCTATTCTAATGATGTTGAAAAGACATTAACTACAGCTGCAACAGGATTTACATTCCACTATGGTTCTATTCTAATTATATTTCTCATTGCCTGCATCATCAAATAGACCAATTTACATTCCACTATGGTTCTATTCTAATTCTTTCTCAATACTGATGATGCAAGGGCAGCTCTCATTTACATTCCACTATGGTTCTATTCTAATTGAGTATTGCTCAATCGGTCTTTATGAGTTTACAGATTTACATTCCACTATGGTTCTATTCTAATGCAGCAGGCAACTATAAGTATGAAGATGTTAAAATCATTTACATTCCACTATGGTTCTATTCTAATCCGTCGTACTGACACATCCTATGTAGCATATAAAAATATGGTTGAATTGTCAACTCTGTTTTTTTTACTCTTAAAAATTTTAAAAAATATGGCCCTGTACGACGAAGAACATCAAAAATAAAGCATTTAAAAGGTATTGTCTACCCTCACTACTTTTGGCATGATATGGTGTCGACAGAGATTTTTTATAGGAAAAATGACATTTTATCGTCCTCTCTGCCAAGGAATTCTTTCTTTAGCCATTTTTCATTTCTGGATTTGAAGAGAATTACGGAATCCTTGTCTTTTCTGATGAACATGTCTAATTCATTTTTTAATTTCAGAATTTGTGAATCCTGTAGTTCGCCCTCAAATACCGAATTTTGAATATGGGTCAGGTATTTCTTGCAGCATTTATATATTTTGGGCAATATTCTTTTTCCGTCATTATCCGTGACAATATCGTAAACTAAAATTGTATACATTGATTCCTTTCTACCACCATATCTCAAACGGCTCATATTCCTTTTCTTCAAGGATGTGCTTTATCAGCTTGTAGGCTTCAAGTCTGATTAAATACTGATAACTTACATCTCTTCCCAAATCCTTGTGTCTGATTGTAGTTTTAAGTTTGTTTTCCAATTCTGAGACTATTACTTTGGAAGCTTTTGATGTTAAATGCAGACCATTTAATCCATGTGTAAAACTCTTTTCATTAATCTGATTTCTGTTTAAAAGTGAAAAGATAAGCCTATCACCTATTATTGGCTTGAAAATTTCGGACAAATCAAGACATAATGAGAACCTGCGTTCTCCCGGCTGATGCAAATAACTTATTGTCGGATTTAATTGGGTCATGTAAATTTCTGATAACGTCTTTGTGTAAATCAAAGTATTTACATAAGAAATAAGACTGTTAATCATATTATCAGGCGGGTGCATTACACGCTTCTTAAAATCAATATCTTGATCTATGATTATAGGCCACGCCTCATAATATCGACTTCTTATATTTCCTTCATACCCCATAACCTCCTGTACTGTAGTGGCTTTATCAATATGCTTTCTGTATTCCTGTATATCATCCATATACGTAGCCACATCTTTGCCTCTGCCATTATAATACCTCAGATTTCTGTAAATATTTGCAGAAGCACCTTTAATTATCTTTTTACCAATGACAAGACGTTTTTCATAATCAGAATAATGTTCCACTTGCTTAACAAGCAGTTTACCCGACAAGAGACTTTCCCTTGGATAATAGCTTCCTATATAAAAATCATAGTAATTAAAAAAATGTACTGTAATTTTATTCTGTGTTAAAAAGTTAAGCAGTGCTGTATTTAATGTCATTTCAGACATTACATATATATCACTTACTCTTTCAACAGGGACATCTCTTTTTGTTCCATTTGCATCAATGAATTGTAAAGTATTATCTTTTCTGTGTAACTGCCCGTTATTGTATATATAAAAACTCTGTTTCAATTTTTTCCTTTCCGGATTATTCTTCCTATATGTAGCACAAATCGTAATATGCACATTTCTTGCATATACCGCTTTGCAATTTATCAGGTGCTGTATCTGAATCCGTTATGCTTTCTATGTCCTGCAACATTGCTTCAATGTTTATTTCATCTTCATCCGTAAGCTCAACGTACACATTCTTTTTTAATAAAGGATAGTCTATTTTTGCTGTAATCACGACGCCACGCTGTTTTAAATAATAAAGATAATATTTAACCTGCCATATTGTTGCTTCCTCTATCTTGTTGCTCTTTTTTATCTCGTTAAGTATATTTTCATTACCGAAAAAATCAATATTAATAACATTATCAATGTTAATATGTTTGTCTTCCCTGCCGTAACTTTTCTGATCCAACAGTGCTCCTATCTTTACATCCTCGCTGCAGTCCTCCATATTGATTTCATTACTGAAAAACCATAGTTTTCTCTTACATACATTATAGTAATACACCATCATTCCCGTAATTTTTTTCATACCATATAAATTCCTTCCTCTTCATCCAGCAAACCTCGTCCTTTTAAAGTATCTTCATCAAATTCGTAATCCTGTGGTGTAAGTTTTATATCAAGTTTGTCCATATATTCATTGGCTGAATAATAATTCATACGTTTTGACACGGAAACCACATACTGCATAAGCTTATTTTTTCCAAGTATCTTTGCTTCCATATCATTACCATTGATTTGGGGTTCAATGTCCTCCAAAACTCCGTTATTATCCATTTCTTCATATATGACTCTTGGTATTACCTGATATGAATTAATACCTCTGAAATTCTTTTGTGCCTCGGTTTTACTGTATTCCCTCGGAACAATTCCGCTACATGCATTGATTTTTCTCTGTATCTTGTCATATATACCGCTATCGGATTTTTTCAATGCCTCCGTATCATACACATTGTCTATGTACTCCAACTTCATATTTTCATCAAAAATATTGTTATTATATTTCTTAAGAAACTCAGATGACCTGTCATATAAAAACTTATCGTATACCGTTCCATACCCTGAGCCATCCTCTTCTTTGGTTTCGTAAACGTATACGTTAGGTTCGTTATCGCAGTAATCCTGCTGCCTGTTTCTGTAACATCTTCCCATTCTTTGTAAAAGGCTGTCCGCAGTACACATATCTGTGAACAATACATCAAAATCTATATCCAGACTAGCTTCAACAATCTGTGTTGTAACCCAGATACCACTGTCATTACTACAGGAAAATTCCATAATCCGCTTTTCTAACAGTCGTTTATGACACTGTATGTATTTTGCATGTAATAAAAAAACATTCCCGGCCATCTCTTCTAACTGTTTATAAACCTTTTGTGCTCTTTTAACAGTATTACATATTACAAGGACTTTCTTATTCTGTGACAGCTCTGCTATTTTTTCATAATCAAAATCTGATTTAAAATAGACAATTTTATGTTTTACTTTGTTCAAAACGAATGAACTGTATTTGTACTTAATTCCGTTTTCATCCATCAAATCTCTTACAACCGGAGGAAGCGTAGCTGTCATTATGGCAAATTTGCCTCCCGCATACTGCAGCAGCTTTAATCCATATATAAGTTCTCCAATAATTTCCGGAGAATACGCCTGAATCTCATCAATTATCAGTTTTGAATATTTTAATGTAGCTAGCAAAATTTCAGAGCCAATGTATTTATATACATATGTGAACAACTGGTCCACAGTACATATTGTTACCGGATATGACAGATTCTTTGATACCGAATATTTTTCCACTGCCGCCTCAACACTTTCCGTCTCATTTTCAAGCAGATGTGCCACAGCATTTGAATGTAACAGCGTTGTTTTTTCATTAGGATATCTGTATTTATTGACTACTCTGTCGTATATGGCATTAATTGAAACCTGTAATGGTAATGTATAGAATGTCTTAGATTTATCAGCCCACATAAAAGCTGCCTCTGTTTTGCCACTTCCCGTAGATGCCACCACCACAATATTTTCATCCCTGTTATCATACATATATTTCTGGACATCCCTTAACGACTTCTTTTCAGCCTTCAATTCATCTATAATTAACCTGCCTAAATATCTGCCTTTATATTCTCCGTCTATCTCAAGTGGATATGATTTGTCGCTGCTTGCGTAATAATCTGCCCTGTTTAACATCCCTTTTATAATGGCATACCTCACCCACAAATCATCCTCACAGGAACTGATATTGTAACCGGCTGTGTCATACCATATATGTGAAAGATACCATTCATTAATTGCTGTCGTTTCTATAGTTTTCTTTAGTACAGGACATTTAAGTAAATCTTCCTCAATTATTCTTATTAATTCCTGCATATCAGGACGGATATTTCTTGCATGATGATATACAATTGCATTAATTAATGCTTTACTATTCCTTTTCCCGATTTCCCTATAAATATATTTTGGTATAAAAGCACAGCTTAAATATCCATGAGGATAAAGTTTATCCCCATACCCAAGTTTTTTATAAACTTCAAGAAACGGCTTTATTTCAGAATCAATTTCTAAATGTTTTAATTTATACATCTTTACTGCAAAAATGGTACTAAATTTTCCATAATCATGATATTTACATGCAAGAAATATAAGATATCTTTCCTCTTCACTAAAATGCTCTTTATACATTTCATAGAGTATTTCCCACACAGAAACAACATCTTTTGAATGTTGCTCACATAAAACATTGCCTTCTGATTTTGCATAATATTTCATTTACGTAGCTCCTCGTCAAAATAAAACCGGCACTCTAACAAATAATTTTTTGTGAAGTGCCGGCTTTTTTATAACTGTTTACCCAAAGCAGACAAGATATTTGTTACCGGATGCTATATCAACATATGCTACTTCTTTACCTTTCTGCTCTTTAGCTGACTCCACATCTACTACATTTGTAAAATCAGATGTATAGTATGCCTTAACGAGTTTTTCCCATTCCCTTAATTTTGTTTTAGGATTAATTCTGTATCTTTTGGTAATATCGTAGACAGTCGCAAATTCTTCCATTCCGGTATCTTCATTTATACATGTCAACGGAATATACATAGAATACTCGTTAGAAAGTTTACCTATGTTATAATCATCACTAAATTCATCATACTCTTGTAGTTCTACTACCTCAGGAACACCCTCCATCCTGACTATATCTTCATGTCTTCCTAAAGCCATATAATTCTTAGGATATGTAAGTCCCTGTAAAATTGCATCAAAATCCTCTGGTTTATCAGGTATAATATGTATCACGATTTCTACATCCGACAATACATGAACATTCCTGACGCCTCTGTTGATTCCGTCATATCCACCGTCTTTATTAGGTACTTTTGCATAGTGTCTGCTCTTATCATATTTAATTCCAAAATTATATAAAGTTGCCAGATCCATTGTATCACTTACATACTTTCCCTGTATGCATAGCTTCATACCGTGATAATCTCCCGGTGTGAAGCCACATGCTACATGTATCATTCCGATAACACTTGAATAAGGAGGCAATGGATAGCTTTCTTTGGAAAGAAAGCTAGTTGCCTTTCTGTAGTTAGGCAATTGCTGGCTTAATTTAAGTCTTATTGCCTTAAGCATAATATTCATCAACTTCTTTCTTGAGTATAGCGAACACTTCTGATATTGTTACAGGCTCTAATTTATTGATTTCTTCCTCATTAGCAAATTTCCCTTTAAGCATTCCTACATGTGTATTATTCTTTGTGTCATCACTTGACTGAATTACACTATCTATCATTTCAACATCCAGCTTCATTCTGTCTGACTTAATCCTATTTTCAAAATATGGATTTTTTCTTTCATATAATCCACCTATTGCAAAAACAGGTGACATATTTTCTCTTCTTCCTTTTATATCCCTATAAAGGAATTCTATAGTATCAAGTAATTTTTTTACTCTCTCTGCTCTCTCCTCTTTGTTAACTGTGATATCACCATCTATACCTACTCTGTCTAAATCAATTGCGATTGTATAAGTATATAATGAACTGTGAATTTCACTCTGGGCGATTGCATTATTAAGTCCTGCTCTTTTTGCAATTCCCATATTAGTAAGGAAATCAATATCAGATGTATATGGTTCAAGTGCAATGGCATTACTAAGTCTTACTGTTGCTGAACGTGTTGTCTGACCCTCTCCTTTAGTTGTTTTCATATATCCAAATAAATCTATTTCAGGATAATCTTTTATATTACTGTCGGCGGCAAATTGTGCAACGCCCTGATCTTCAACCGGAGTATTGTCACAATGCATCTGCTGGACAATATTGTATCTTATTGCCTGTCTTGATATGTAGGAATATACCTTTCCATCAGCTCTTGTTAATTTTTTAAGTTGTGAAATATTTCCTATTCCTTCTCCATAGTTTGCACTTTCCGCATCTACTACAACTGTTAATGTTAATCCGTTTTTATTCATTTATTTTTCCTCCTATTGCTACTTATTATCAGTACTATTTGCTTCATACTTTTCATACATTAATCCCAAGATATAGCCTCTTCCAATACCATTAAAGTATTCTTCCGACTTCATCATATCTTTAAATACACCAGGTACCGCAATTCCCTTACTTGAATATACTCTTATTATCGTATCAAGAAATTGTTCAACCGCTCCTGTTGTTAAACTGTTTTCTAATCTGTAAACAAATCCTCGCATCGCATTATCTTTATCTGCAATTTTAGAATCCGTAATACTTTGTTTAACACCTATGCCATGTTTAAATGCAATATCTGTTTTTTCTTGTAAATCTTTTTTCATTGTCTTTCCTCCTCCAAAAATAAATTGTAAATCCAGAACGCATTTTAGGAAATTCACATTCGTACTATTTTTTAAAGCATTAATCAATATATAATCAAATGTGTAATAAAGTGATTTTCTGTTAAGTATGCTGTCCATAACCATGTCATAAACGCTTACATAGTCACTGTCAGTCCTTATAAATACTTTTTCTAGTCTTGTTAACAAGCCATCTCTTCCATGTAAATTCTCCTGAGCCTCTTTAAATCCGTAAACAATGTCTTTACTTATAACTTTTATGTCATACTCATTGACATCTTTCATCTTAGCCACGACCTGAATATTACGGACACCATTGATTACCATATTGGCAGCATCTGAAGTAAATACCCTGTATATCTTGCTTTTTTCAGACTGAACGTTGTTTTCTTTGTTTAACTGTGAACACTTGTCCATCATACCCTTAAGTAAGCTTATTTTGGTATTCACATTTATAAACACAGCATTTTTACCTGTAAAATAGAATCCTAATGGAACCATCGAATACAAAAATGCACAATACGGGCAAACATAAGCATCTGCTTTCTGATTCCAATAATGTGATTTTTTTCTATTAACATCATCTGTCTGATTAATAAACGAAATTGCTTTAACGTTATTTGTTGCTCTTCTACATTCTATGCACATTTTTTTGCCATCTTTTACGCTGTTAATTTCATCAATAACAGGATTAACAAACTCCTTGTTATAGCATTCTGTTATATCGGATTTCAGATTAGCCGGCTGAAAATATGACACTCCGTCATAAAACATATTTATCTTGCTGTACATTATTTCTTTGAAAATAAGTATTTTCTGTACATCCTTATTCTCAACTGTTTTATATATATCTGTATACAGACTATACTTTTCTTCTAAATTCTTTTCTCCTTTCATTTTCTTAATTACACTAATATCCGGAGCTGTACTGTCAGTATATTTATTGATTATTTCATATCCTGCGACAAAACTTGATTTTAACAACATATCGCCAAACTCATTTATGAGATTGTTTAAATCCTTATCCTCGTCTTTTGTCCTAGATTCTTTCTGAATAAGTGAATCAATCTTACTTTTTTTACTCATAATATTTTTAAATTTAGTATTTTCCCCAAGGTAATATACCATGGCATTCAAATATATCTGTCCGATATCGTGATTTAAAAAGTATTCCTTTGATACTCTAAGACTATTACCATCGACTGCATAATCTACGTTCTTAACTGCCTCAGCCCCCTTAAATTCCAAGAGTCTAAGGAGACCCAATATCCCGGAATTTTTCAGAAATGAGCCATTCAGCTCAAATTCTATGAAATCCTCTGTTGTCACTTAAATCCTCCTTTCAACCAATGATTTCAAACACACCAAATCCATGATTTCGTCTGCTGCCTATTCCCGACTGGTATAAATAATTAATTAACTCTGTTGAACCGGTAAGTCTGAATACTCCGATAGAATTAGGAATAACAATTCCCATTGTCTTACTGAATATTTTTTTTGCATTTACAGGTGTAAGACTGAATTTAGTAAAATCTGTAATTCCGCTATCCTTCAACTGGAGCTTAAGATTACATAATAACTGCTCTTCAAACTCTGCATCATCATATAAAAAGTATCTGTCTTTTTCTCCTTTTGCATGACGTCTTACACATAAGCCTGAGCAGAATCTTACAAGTACACTTTCAGATTCGTAGTGTTTATGATTAAACATCTGCGATTTCTTAAGAATAATGTTATTACCATTGTACGCCGGATACTTGACATTTTTCACATTAAGTAAAGCGTTATAAATATCAATTCCAAGCGCATAATCAGGTGTTACAATTTCCCATGTAAACTTGTCATTTGTCAATCTCACACAGTTAGGCAAATATTGTACCCTGCCTAACCGGATATCAAATGCAAAATTCTTTTCCTTTGTGACTCCGGCTCCATACATAGCTTCAAACAACTGTGTATCAGAACGTTGCAACGCACTTTTTAGAAGTGAAAGCATTAACCTACGATAATCAAGATTTATTTCATCAGCTTCTGTATAAAGTTCATTAATAATTTTCATTTTGTCACCTCCTTTTATACTGAATTAGATATATATCTTGTATACAAGATAGCATACGATATTATATGTGTCAATAGTTTTTTATCCTTAATTATTAAAATTAATAAATTATTGACTTTGTTACCATTTTTGTTAATCTATTAACTGTAACCCACATTGGAATGTAAATTAATTTTTAAATTTAATTTTTTCCTGAATAACCCATATTGGAATTTATTTTTTATCACTAAAAAAAAATGCCACCTGCACCTGAGTACATGTGGCATCTAGTTATCTTATCTTAATATGTCTCCCTAGATTATACTCCGGTGCTATATTCTGTATATCAGCTAAAATTCCTCATTAGTAAAAAATATAGGAATATTATACCAATAATTGTATTTTTTTACAAGCAATTTTTGTATGCATTCTGTATTCTATATCCAGCCAACCATTCTCCAACGTGCTCTAATCTCTCTTACAGGCCTACCGCGTCCACTCCGTGAACAGCTTCTTCATGGGTGAACTTTTCATATTCAAGCTGGCTTATAAGTTCATCTCTTGACATTGGCACCGATTCCATGTAGGATTGCGCTTTAATGACAGCCTGTGCCATCCAGTCGCCACCACAGTTATCTATAGCATACTGGACTTCATCAGATGTGAATTCTTCGTATTCAAGTTGTTCCGTAAGACCAAGTTTAGAAAATCCCATATTGCTTCCCAGGTAAGACTTGGCAGACATAAGTGCCTGTTTTTTCCAATCGGCACCGCAATTGTCAAGGGCGTACTGTATCTGATTTGCATCATATCCCTCATATTCAAGCTGACCTTTGAGACTTTCTTTTGAAAAACCGCCCATATCCAGATAACTTTTTGCACTCTTTAGTGCATTGGATTCGCCGGCCGATACATTAGAGGCAGGAGTTGTCGGCTGGGCAGCAGGTTTGGTAGCTGGTGGTGCAGGTTGTTCTGCGGGCTGCTTTGCAGGCTGTTCTGCAGGTTTCTCTACAGGCTGTTTTGCGGGTTGGTTTACGGGCTCATTGGGCGTAATCTGATTGCCATTGATCAGATTAATCTTATCAACATATACAGCCGGAATTGATATAGTCTGTCCGAGAACCGATTCATACTGGAAAATGCCTACTGACATTCCATAAATTTCAATATTATCATCTTCAAGAATACGGCTTGTTGTTATTTCTGGATCATAGCCTATAAGAATCACCTTATCGTAGTCTCCGTCAACGGCAAGGCGGATCTGATTCTCATCATCTCCTTCCATAAGCTGGACAACCTCTCCTGTAAAATATACAAGTTTTCCCTCATAATCCTTTGGATTACGGGAAATGTTATCGAATGTAATTCCTGTCTTATAATCACTATCGCTGTATGTCTGTCTCTCAGAAGATTCGGTTATATCTTCTGCCGTTGTAGAATACTCAGTCTTATTCTTTTTGTGTGTTGTTGTCTCCTCTTCAGATTCATTAAAAGTTGCTGTTTTGCCACATGCCCATAACATGCAGCATGCAATAATCGTTAATAACAATACTGACAATTTCTTCATAATAGTTACCTCCATAATAAAATTGATGTTGCTCCCACCGGCCCCTTGATTTATTCATATTTTATCATTTTTACCTGTCCCAAAAAAAGGACTGGCAAATCTAAGGTAATACGCAAAGTTACAGTATAGGAAAAAGTGTGAATACATGTTATAATACCGGTAGTTAGTCTTAAAAGGAGATGAAAACAATAAAAAAGAAATTCAGAATTACATTTAATGCACCGGTAGTATTAGGTTTAATTTTTATATGTTTTGCGGCAACACTACTGGGAGAAATTACAAATGGTAGAAGCACAGCATTATTTTTTATGACATATCACTCATCATTATTAAATCCTCTGACCTATATAAGGTTTATAACACATGTTTTTGGGCATGCAGGCTGGGAGCATTTTATCGGTAATGCGACATATCTTTTATTATTAGGACCGGTATTGGAGGAAAAATACAAATCCAGAACATTAATTGAAATAATAATCATTACGGCACTGGTTACCGGTATTATCAACTATATCTTTTTCCCTAATATTGCACTATGCGGAGCCAGCGGAATTGTCTTTGCCTTCATTATTCTGGCTTCATTTACCGGATTTAAAGATGGTGAAATTCCTCTGACATTTATTCTTGTTGCCACCATATATATAGGCCAGCAGATATATGACGGAATTACAGTTAATGATAATGTATCGCAAATGGCTCATATTACCGGCGGACTGGTAGGTTCAATAACAGGATATATTCTTAACAAAAAAACAGTAACCCAGTAATTTACTGTCCTCACCTGCGTGGCAATATGTTCCACACAAAGAAAACCGGGTCAGCTTTACGCCGACCCGGTCTTTATATTAAACGTTTCCTACACTTCATCCCTATAACTCTGCGGTTATGTACCTTAACCAAATATTGCCTCTGCAAGTTCCTGCATAGTCATTCCGATATTCTCTAAATCTGACTTATATAAAGTAACTGAAAGGAAGTATCCATTATCCTTTGTAATAACTGCACAATACTCTTCATTTTCGCTTGGTGACTTTACTCTCTTGAAAGTTCTTTTATAGAACTCGACTGTACCATTAGGTGTGTCAAGTGTATCTTTTAACTTTTCAATCTTGTCATATTCGAATTCGCTTTTATCGACTTCCCATTCATCACCTTCTATATAGTGTTTTACCCATCCTTCTGTATATGGGGTTACCCACACAGAAATATCATCTGTTTTCATGACAAAACAGTTCTCATCAGTATACTCGTCATATACTTCAAATCCATCAACAAGGTTAACTTTTCCGATTACATTTCCGTCGTAATCCTCAATTTCATATTTACTCTTTTCGGATACATCTGAATCGTCTTTTTTGTCATCCTTCTTTGTATCTTCCTTTGAAGGTTTTTCATCATCTTTGTCAGGAGTTGACTCTTCTTCATCTTTCTTATCATCTGAATCGTCTGCGTCCTTAATTTCATCCGGAAGCTCAACCTTAGTCTTGCCGAAATCGGAGAATTCAAATGTAACGCTTGCTTCATTAATGCTTAATAAGTCTTTAACATTAACATCTTCTGTTGAAGATACTTCAAGAATCTTGCCGATGCAGCTCTTTAAATCAATTGAAATGGCTGTAATAGTGTCATTATCTCCGTCAATTGTTACTGTGATTGCCACATCTTCTAATAAATCAATAATTTTTGATATATCAAAATCTTCCTCTGAAACACTGCCTAAACCTGAAAGGCTGTTTTCGATAGCTGACTTAATATCATCTTCCTTATCGCCAAGAATTTTGTCAAAATCAAGCTTGGCTTCTACTGTGTAGATACCATTCTTTTCAGAAACTACATCTGCTGTTTTGATAAAATCTGTAATTGCTGTTACGCTACGTAAGCTTGCAATCACATCTGAAAGATTTGTATCTGACTCTTCCTTCATCCATTCATCATCATCAAAATCATATTCATAGACATACGCTGTGTTGCCTTCTTTAACAAGATAAGTCTTGAGTTCCTGGCTGTCTTCAGCAACATCAGGAATTTTTGCGTATGATTTTCCCTCTGCATAACCTGTTTTATCCCCAATTAGGTGTAAAATTCTGCTCGATGGCGGGCGGCGGCGTACAAAAATCTATATGGTGTTTTTAAGAGAACCATCCAGGCGGGACAGGTCAGGCAGTGACCTGTTCCACCTCCGGGATGGGGTTGAGATTAAAATGAATTTCGATAGAAATGTGTCTTGTTTTATCTTCGTCAATGCGCTCATGCACGACGATTTCTTTGATTAAGCGGTTAAGGGTGGCTGCATCCAGCTCTGTGATGTTGGCGTATTCCTGAATGGCTTCCACCCATTGTTTTGCATCATTGGCAAGCTGGACTTCATCGGACAGCCGCTTTCTGCCCTCGGACACTTTTGTTTTAAGCTCCGTCTGCTCGGTCTGCGTCTTTTCCAGCATGGTGTTGAAATTCTGCTCACTGATACGCCCTGCAATCATATCCTCATAAAGCCGCATTACCATTTTGTCCAGAACCTCAATCCGTTCCTCGTCCCTTGTAAGGGAGCGTTCCATTGCTTCCCGCTGTTCCCGCTGCTCGGCTTCACAGGTATTGGTCAGGCGGTCGGCAACCGCTTC
>ULXR01044641.1_pt1 | contig 33592 bp, 27 predicted proteins | sample 1961511 | NCBI WGS metagenome assembly ULXR01 (sample SAMEA4835844, study PRJEB28245) | human gut metagenome | biome: gut microbiome; material: fecal sample | place: Denmark | collected 2008 | reverse complement strand
ACCGCCAATGGCCATCCCCACGGCGGCAGCGGCAACGGTCGGGATCATGTTTTCCATTTTGCATTGCTCCTTTTGGTGTTTTTGGCTTTGGGATGCCGGCTTTCCATTCATCCCAGCCTGGGGATAGTTTTTCCATACAGTTTCGTGGTTATACGTCTTTTTCTGCGGGGAAGTTTGTGGTAAAATCAGTACAGACGTTTGGAAAAGACGTTTTCAGCCGCCGCGCATTCACTTCCCTGCTGCGGGCTGACCTAAATTCGATATAGAAATGAGCGTTTTTCTTATGTCCAATGCACCTAAAACAGTTCTGTGCATCCATGATCTGCCCGGCTTTGGGCGGGCAGGGCTTTCGGTCATTGTACCTGTGCTTTCGGCGCTGGGGGCACAGGCCGTTGCCGTACCAACAGCAGTGCTTTCCACCCACACGGGCGGGCTGGGCACCCCGGCCAAGCTGGCCAACCCCGGTTACGGCCCCGCAGCCCTGGAGCATTACCGCCGCCTTGGCCTGCGGTTTGACTGCATTTATTCCGGCTACCTGGCCGATGCCAGCCAGGCCAAGCTGGTAGAGCAGGCCATGGACCTTTGGCCGGACGCCCTGACGGTGGTTGACCCCGTGATGGGCGACCACGGCCGGATGTACCGCGGCCTTGCGCCGGAAATGGTGCCCGCCATGTATACCCTGTGTTCCCGTGCCAGCCTGATTCTGCCCAACACCACCGAAGCCGCCCTGCTGCTGGGCGATCCGATGCCCGGTGTGACCGGCGAAGCGGAATTGCATACCGCGCAGGCCCAGGCGCAGCGCTTAACGCGCATCTGCCCGCGGGTGCTCATCACCGGTGTGGCCGCCGGGCGCGGCATTGCCTGCGTTGGGGCAGACCGTGCCACCGGCGAAAGTCTGGTGCGCACCCCCATGGTACCCAAGAGCTTCCATGGCACGGGGGATATTTTCGGCGCGGTGCTGGTCGGGCGGCTGCTGCAGGGCAACGTGCTGCCCGCCGCTGCACAGGCTGCCGCCGTGTTTGTAGCCGACTGCCTGAAAGCCACCCCCGACGAAGCTGACGAGCGCCTTGGCGTGTGGCTGGAAAGCGTTCTGCCCCAGCTGATGCAGAACCCGGAATAAGAAACAATAAGGATGTGTAAATTTTGCCAACTGTAAATATTGTACTGGTTGAACCGCAGATTCCCCAGAACACCGGCAACATCGCGCGCACCTGCGCCGTGACCGGTGCCCGCCTGCACCTGGTTGGGCCGATGGGTTTCACGATCGATGATAAAAAATTAAAGCGTGCCGGTCTTGACTATTGGGGCCAGCTTGATATAACATATTATCAGGATCTGGATGCGTTTTTTGCGGCAAATCACGGCCCGTTCTTCTACTTTACCTCCAAGGGGCCGCAGCGCCATACCGACGCCCATTATCCGGATGGTTCCTATCTGGTGTTTGGCCGCGAGGACGCTGGCCTGCCGGAAGAGCTGCTGGCCGCTAACCAGCAGCAGTGCGTGCGCATGCCCATGCGCAAAGGCGAGCGCTGCCTGAACTTATCCAATGCTGTAGCTGTGGGGGTATACGAAGTTCTGCGCCAGTGGGACTTTGCCGACCTGGAAACACACGGCCAGCTGACCCGATTTGAATGGAAGTGAGAACAAAGATGAGTGATGTGAAAGTTGCTTTTTTAACGGATTCCTGCTCCGACATTCCGCAGGAACTGACCGATAAATACGGCATTGATGTGATTGGGTTCCACATTATGCTGGACGGCAAGGAATACCTGGAACGCAAAGACATGACCAACGACCAGTTCTATGAGATGATGCGCCAGTCCAAAAGCGTACCCACCACCGCCGCCATCACCCAGCTGGAATGGGTGGATATCTATGCCAAATATGTAGACGCTGGTATACAGGACCTTGTGCACCTGTGCATCAACGCCGGTGGTTCCAGCACATACAATAACGCCGTAAAGGCTGCCGAACTGCTGGAAGACGAGCGCCCCGGCCACAAGATGAAGATTCATCTGATCGATTCGCACACCTACTCCATGCCGTATGGCTGGTATCTGTGCGAGTGCGCCCGCAAGGTGCGTGCCGGTGAGCCGCTGGATGCCTGCCTGCGCGAAATGCAGGACAAGCTGGCCCGGGTGGAAATCTGCCTTGCCGCATACAGCTTAAGGCAGATGAAAAAATCTGGCCGTGTTTCCGCCGCCGCTGCCGTTGTGGGCGATTTGATGGGCATCCGCCCCATCATCAGCCTGAACGATGGCATCAGCAAGGTGGAAGCCAAGGTGCGCGGTGACAACAACGTGCCGCCTGCCATGGTCAAGTGGGTCAAGAGCCGCGTGGACGATGTGAAGAAAATGCCTTACATGGTTGCTTACTCCAGCTCCACCGCCAAGCGTGACGAACTTGTCAAGCTGTGCAAAAAAGAGTTTGGTCATGCGCCGCTGCTGGTGTTCCAGCTGGGCGGCGTTGTGAGCGCCAACACCGGCCCGGATGGTATTGCCATTGTATTTGAAGGCAAGCCCCGCCGCCTTGTGGATTACGCGGTGCCGCTGCCGTAAAAAGGGGTTGCTTTTTTCTGCTCTTCCTGCCGCTGTGTGCGGGAAGAGCATTTTTGTTATGGTGTAAGACTTGTAAAACGGAGGATGTATGGAGCAAAAAAGTTTAACCCTGCGGGAGTGCCTGATCGGTGACCGCACCTTTTACCGCCATGTTGCGGTGGTGGTTCTGCCTATTATTGTGCAGAACACCCTGTCCAACGTGGTCAGCCTGCTGGATAATGTGATGGTTGGCCAGGTGGGCACCCTGCCCATGAGCGCCGTTGCCATCATCAATCAGCTGCTGTTTGTGTTCAACCTGTGCATCTGGGGTGCGCTGGCCGGGGCGGGCATTTTTGGTGCCCAGTATTACGGCCAGGGCAACATGGAGGGCGTGCGCCAGACCCTGCGCATGAAACTGCTGATTGCGGTCGGCCTGCTGGTCATCGCGTTCGGAGTGCTGCTGGGGGCCGGGCGGCCGCTGATCGAACTGTATATTTCAGCCGACACCACCGCCGCCGATGCCGCCGCCACGATGGAGTATGCCCTGGGCTACCTGCGTGTGATGCTGGCGGGGCTGATTCCCTTTGCGCTGACTCAGGCTTACGCCAGCACCCTGCGGGAATCCGGCCAGACAACGCTTCCCATGCGCGCCAGCATGATTGCCATGGGCATCAACTTTGTGTTCAACAGCCTGTTGATCTTTGGCCTGTTCGGCTTTCCTGCTTTGGGCGTAGTGGGTGCCGGTATTGCCACTTCGCTCAGCCGCTTTGTGGAGTTTGTCATCGTGGTCAGCGGGGCGCACCGCAGTGCCGAGCGCTACCCGTTCATGGAAGGCGTGTTCCGCAATTTCCACATTGACGGCAATCTGGCCCGCCAGGTGGCGATCAAGGGTTTCCCCCTTCTGCTGAACGAATGCCTGTGGAGCATGAGCCAGGCCATGCTGCTGCAATGCTATTCCGTGCGCGGCATCCAGGCCATTGCCGCCATGAACATTACCAGCACCATCACCCAGATTTTTAACGAAGTTTTCCTTTCGCTGGGCAATGCCACGGCCATTCTGGTTGGGCAGGAGCTTGGTGCCAGCCGCATGACCGGTGCACGCCGCACCGCATGGCGGATGATCACCCTGAGTGTTTCCAGCTGCGCGGTGATGGGCACGCTGCTGACCCTGTTCAGCCCGCTGATCCCCCACATTTACAACACCGAACCCGCCATCCGGGAGCTTGCTTCCAGCGTGATCCGCACGGCGGCGCTGTGCATGCCGCTGTTCGCCTTTTCCAACGCTGCCTACTTTACGCTGCGTTCCGGCGGCAAAACGCTGATCACCTTCTTTTTTGACAGCTGCTATACCTGGCTGATCAACTTTCCCATTGCCTTTGTCCTCAGCCGCTATACGGCACTGCCGCTGCCCATCGTTTACCTGTTTGTGAACGGGGTGGATCTGCTCAAGTGCATTATCGGGTTTATTCTGGTCAAAAAGGGCGTGTGGGTCAATAACATTGTGGCATCCAGCCAGGATGTCCCGCAGGCAGACTGATGGCGGGAGGAAAACGCATGAACATCCAGATTTTTGGCACCAACAAAAGCTTTGACACCAAAAAGGCGCAGCGCTGGTTCAAAGAGCGGCGCATCAAGTTCCAGATGGTGGACCTGAAAGAAAAGGGCCTGAGCCGCGGTGAGTTTGACCGCGTGTGCCAGGCCGTGGGCGGCTGGCAGGCCCTGGTGGACGAAACTGCCAAAGACCAGGATACCCTTGCCCTGCTGCGCTGGCTGGACGAAAGCCAGCAGGCTGACAAACTGTTTGAAAACCAGCAGCTTTTGTGCCAACCCATTGTACGCAATGGCCGCGCCGCCACAGTGGGGTACCGGCCGGAGGTTTGGGAGAAGTGGGAATAAAGTTAGGAGTTAGGAGTTAGGAGCATTGTATGCAGGCTGAGCTTTCCTGTAACTGCAACTGCTTTTTCTTGTAAATTCGCTTATTCTTGCTTTCTATTTGCTTCTTTGTTTGCTTTTATCTGCCCTGCATTTTGTGCTTCTGCCGGAATGCAGGGTTTATTTTTTATAGGAGATTGACATAACGAACGGAGTTTGTTATAGTGCTTTTAGGTTCCTATTTCATGTTGCTTTTTATGGGCAATACCGCATAATTCTAAGTGCCGATACGGCGAGCGAGGCACGGCAGCTGCTAAGCCAAAAGCGCAGATAATACTGGATGTCTTATCGAGCATTTTGGCAACGCAGATGCCGTGCCGCAGCCGTCGGAGCGGTGCTTAAGCCGTAAGGCGGGAATTGTGCGGTGTTGCCATAGGTATTTTTTTACTTTTGTGAGGTGTTTTTATGGCATGTATTTTTGTGAACGTCAACCGTTCGGTTGGCACCATCAACCCCAACATTTACGGTCAGTTTTCGGAGCATCTGGGCCGCTGCATCTATCAGGGCATTTATGTCGGTCAGGCTTCTGATATTCCCAACACCAACGGCATGCGCAATGATGTTGTATCCGCGCTGAAAGCCCTGCATGTGCCCGTGCTGCGTTGGCCGGGCGGCTGCTTTGCCGATACCTATCACTGGCGCGACGGCATTGGCCCCAAGGAGAACCGCAAAACCATTGTAAACACCAACTGGGGCGGCGTGACCGAGGATAACAGCTTTGGCACCCATGAATTTATGGAGCTGTGCCGCCAGATTGGCTGCGAAGCATATTTCAGCGGCAATGTGGGCAGCGGCACCGTGCAGGAATTTTCGGACTGGGTGGAATACTGCAACATGGGCGGCATTTCCCCCATGGCATCAGAGCGCCGCGCCAACGGGCAGGACGAACCGTTCAACGTAAAATACTGGGGCATTGGCAATGAAGCCTGGGGCTGCGGCGGCAGTATGCGTGCCGAGTATTATGCCGATTTGTGCCGCCAATATTCCACCTACCTGCGCAACTACTCGCCGGAGCACAAAATCTTCAAGATCGCATCCGGCGCCAACGTGGCGGATTACCACTGGACCAAAACCGTGATGGAGCGCGCCGGGCAGGCCGTAGATGCGGTATCACTGCATTACTATACCGTGCCCCATGAGGATTGGCAGCACAAGGGCTCGGCCACAGACTTTACCGATGAGGAATACTATACCACCCTGCACAAGACCCTGCAGATGGAAGAGCTGGTGGAGAACCACACCCGCATTATCAAGCAGTATCAGGGTGACCGCAAAGTGGGCCTGGCCGTGGATGAATGGGGTACCTGGTACGATGTGGAACCGGACACGAACCCCGGCTTCCTTTACCAGCAGAACACCATGCGCGATGCGCTGGTGGCGGCCATCAACCTGAATATCTTCAACAACCACTGTGATACCGTCTGCATGGCCAACATTGCCCAGATGGTCAACGTGCTGCAGGCCATGATCCTGACCGAAGGCAGCAAGATGGTGCTGACCCCGACCTATCATATATTTGAAATGTACAAGGGCCACCAGGGTGCCAAGCAGCTGGAAAGCTATGCGGAGACCACCCTGCTGAACCACGATGACCAGGCGGTGCCCGATCTGCATGTCAGTGCCAGCCAGCAGGCAGACGGCAGTATTCTGGTCACTGCGGCCAACCTGAACGATACGGCAGCTATCCCTGTTACCTGCATGCTGGGCGGGGCCAAGCCCACCGGTGTAACAGCCCGCGTGTTGGCCGGTGCCCCCGCCGCCCACAACACCTTTGCCGCGCCGGAGCAGGTTGTCCCCGCGGAACTGAACACCAGCCTGACGGCGGACGGCTTTACCGCCACCCTGCCGCCGTGCAGCGTAGCCGCTTTTGTGGTGAACCAGTAATGGAAGCCCAGCCCAAGCGCTGCCGCCGCTGCTTATTGCAGGATATGGCGGACGAAAACGACTATTACGCCAGCGTGGTGCGCTACCGCGCCACCATGCCCCGCCGTGTGCGCACCCCGGATGCGGAATACACTGCCCGGCTGGAACATTGCCGCACCTGCCCCAGCCTTAACGCCGGGACCTGCATGCAGTGCGGTTGCTATGTGGAAATGCGCGCCGCCCGCACAGACATGCACTGCCCGCTGGATAACGCGCCCTGGTAACAAACCTCTCTATCATTTTCCCCCGCACCGGCAGCCCGCCCGGTGCGGGATTTTTTGTCTGCAAAGGCAGTATTTTGCTCTTTTGCTGCAATATTATGCCCCTTTCCCCCTTGTATCCCCCATTTTCATTTGTTATAATAACAATTTGTTGAGCAACTTAGGATTTTAGGCTCCGCCTGGTTTTCAGGCGCAAACCCACCCAAGCCTGGCGGTCTTGGGCGCGGTCAAAATCTATCCGCCGGAGTGTAATTTTATGTCTACTAGCAAAAACAAACTGTCCGTTCAAACCCTGGTACGCTGCGCCATGATCGCCGCAGTTTACACCGTGCTTTGCCTGGTATTGCAGCCGTTCTCTTACGGCGCGGTACAGGTGCGCGTGGCCGAAGCATTCTGCTTGCTGCCGGTGTTTGGGGCCGAATACATTGTGGGCGTTACCCTGGGCTGCCTGCTGGCAAACCTGCTGGGTTCCACCATGGTGGATGTGGTGTTTGGCACCGCCGCCACCCTGATTGCCTGCCTTGCCACCTATGCCCTGCGCAATGTGCGCTGGAAAGGGCTGGCAATTCCGGCGTCTTTCCCTCCTGTTATCGCCAATGCACTGATCGTTGGCGCGTTTGAAATCACTGTGTTCTTCTCGGATTCTGCCCCCACGGCCACCATGGCGGTATTCAACGCCGTTGCTGTTGGCGTTGGTGAGATCATCAGCTGCTGTGTGCTGGGTGTTGCCCTGGTCAAGCTGATCGAAAGCAACGAATCCCTGAACAAAATTTTTGCAGAACAATAACCGCTTTCCCTGTATTCATTAAAAGGAGCTGCCATGAAACCGAGCCTTGTTTTATGGGACTGGAACGGCACCCTGCTGGATGATGTTGCCCTTTGTGTGGACGCGCTCAACCGTCTGCTCCGCATCTATCATTACCCGCAGCAATACAGCCTTGCCCAGTACCGTGAGATTTTTGGCTTTCCGATTGAAGATTATTATATTCGCGCAGGGTTCGATTTTTCCAAAAACTCCTACAAAGAGCTTGCCGATGATTACATGCAGGATTACCTGGCCCGCGCCGGAGCCTGCCCGCTGGCAGAAAGTGCTGTGCCCGCCCTTTCCCTTTTGAAAGGTGCCGGGGTGCAGCAGGTCATTCTTTCGGCTTCCAACTTGCCGGTTTTGGAACAGCAGGTCACGGAGCGCGGAGTGCGCCCCTACTTTGACCGCCTGCTGGGGTTGGATAATATTTACGCCCGCAGCAAAGTGGAAGTCGGCCTGGCTTATCTGACTGAACTGAAGCAGCGCGGTGCCGTACCGGCGCAGGCTGTTATGATCGGGGATTCTGTCCACGATTTTGAGGTTGCCCAGGCGCTGGGCGTGCGGTGTGTACTGCAAACCGCTGGGCATCAGAGCGCACAGCAGCTGCGTGCCACCGGTGCCCCCGTTGTGCCGGATGTTTTGGCCGCTGCGCAGTATTGCCTGAACGAACTGTAACAAGTTTTGGGATAGGAGATCATAACGAATGACGGATAGCGTAAAAGGCGCTCTGCTGACAATGTTCGGCGGCATGTGCTGGGGTGTTTCCGGCTGCGTGGGGCAGTATCTGTTTACCCGCCAGGGCATGGATTCCACCTGGCTGGTGCCCATCCGGCTGTTTTTGGCCGGTGTGATTCTGTGCATCTATTACGGTGTGCGCAACTGGCGCCAACTGGTGAACCCCTGGCGCAGCTGGCGCAACGCGCGCGACCTTGTGATCTATGGCCTGGCTGGCGTCAGCTTTTGCCAGTTCACCTACTTTTTGACCATCCAGCTTTCCAGCGCCGGTGTGGGCACCATTTTGCAGGATCTTTCCCCCGTGCTGATTCTTCTGGTGGTCTGCATCCAGCAAAAGCGTGCGCCGCGTCTGTTTGAGGTGTTCTCCATTGTGCTGGCGCTGGGTGGTGTATTTATGCTGACCACCCACGGCAGCCTGACCAACATGGCGGTTTCGCCCGCTGCGCTGGTCGTTGGTATTATCAGCGCGTTCTGCGTTGTTATTTACACCATATGGCCCCAAAACCTGCAAAAACAGTACCCCACACCCATGCTGCAGGGTTGGGCATTCCTGATGGGCGGCACCTTCTTTGCGCTGGTGTTCCGCCCGTGGCGGATAAACTACGTACCCAACGCGGCCGGCATTGCCGGTATTGCGGCGGTCGTGCTCATCGGCAACGTGCTGGCGTTCAGCTGTTACATGAGCGGTGTCAAGTACATTGGGCCGCAGAAATCCAGCCTGTTCAGCTTTGCGGAACCGGTTACGGCGGCCATCATCAGCACGCTGGTGCTCGGTTCCCCCTTTACCGTGTGGGACGCCATCGGCTTTGTTTGCATCTTTTTGATGCTGGTGCTGCTGTTCATCAGCAACGAAAAGCAGGCCAAAAGCGCTGCAAGCGCATGATAACCGGCCAAGTTTCAACAAAAGCCGCTGAAACAGTTTAATATTTGCATTTTACACCCGCGCAGGTTTGACACAGTACCCTGCGCGGGTGTATTATATTAAAGTATAGCATTGTATCCAACAGGGGTTCCCCTGCTGATCCATTCGCCGCCATGCGGCAGAAATACAGGTGTTTACTTATGTCTTTTATGGAAAAACTGTTCGGTAATTTTTCCGACAAAGAGCTCAAGCGCATCAAACCCATTGCCAACAAGGTGCTGGAACTTGAGCCCGAAATGCAGAAACTTACTGACGAAGAATTACAGGCCAAAACCCCGTACCTGAAAGAAAAGCTGAAAAACGGGGCCAGCCTTGACGATATCCTGCCCGAAGCGTTCGCCGTCTGCCGCGAAGCGGACTGGCGTGTGCTGGGCCTGAAGCCCTACCCGGTGCAGATCATCGGCGGCATTGTGCTTCATCGTTCCTGCATTGCCGAGATGCAGACCGGTGAAGGCAAGACCCTGGTGGCCACCATGCCCGTTTACCTGAATGCCCTGACCGGCGAAGGCGTGCATGTTGTTACCGTCAACGATTACCTGGCCAAGCGCGACAGCGAATGGATGGGCAAGGTTTACCGCTTTCTTGGCTTGACGGTCGGCCTGGTTATCCATGACGTACAGCCGCAGGACCGCCGCAAGGCTTACCTGGCGGATGTTACTTACGGCACCAACAACGAGTTTGGCTTTGACTACCTGCGTGACAACATGGTGGTTTACAAGGCCAGCATGGTGCAGCGCGGCCATGCTTACGCCATCGTGGACGAGGTGGACTCCATCCTGATTGATGAAGCCCGTACCCCGCTGATCATCTCCGGCAAGGGCGAAGATTCCAGCGTGATGTACAAGCGCGCGGACGACTTTGCCAAAACGCTGAAAAAGTCTGTCATCGTTGAACTGGACGACAAAGTGGAAGCCGATGAACAGGTTGACGGTGATTACGTTGTGGACGAAAAGCACAAGACCTGCACCCTGACCGAAAGCGGCGTTAAGAAAGCCGAAGCATGGTTCAATGTTGAGAACCTGGCCGATGCCGACAACATGACCCTGCGCCACTATATTGACGGTGCCATCAAGGCCCGCGGTGTGATGCACCGTGATACCGACTATATCGTGAAAGACGGCGAGGTCATCATCGTTGATGAATTCACCGGCCGTCTGATGTATGGCCGCCGCTTCAATGACGGTCTGCACCAGGCCATTGAAGCCAAGGAAGGCGTGACCGTTGCTGCTGAGAGCAAGACTTTGGCCAGCATCACCTTCCAGAACTATTTCCGCATGTACAAAAAGCTGGGCGGCATGACCGGTACGGCTTCCACCGAAGCGGACGAGTTCAGCGAAATTTACGGCTTGCAGATCGTATCCATCCCCACCAACAAGCCCCGCGCCCGCAAGGACCTGCCGGACAGCGTGTACAAGACCATCAACGGCAAGTATAATGCCGTGATCGAGCAGGTTGCCGAATGCCACGCCAAGGGCCAGCCCGTTCTGGTTGGTACCGTCAGCGTGGAAAAGAGCGAGGCGCTTTCCAAGCTGCTGAAAAAGCGCGGCATTGAGCACAATGTGCTGAACGCAAAGCAGCATGAGCGCGAAGCCGAAATCGTTGCACAGGCCGGTAAGCAGGGCGCTGTGACCATCGCCACCAATATGGCTGGCCGCGGCACCGATATCATGCTGGGCGGCAACGTGACCTATATGGCAAAGGCCACCCTGCGCAAAGAGCTGACCCGCCAGATGAATGCCGACCTGGAAGTGCTGAAGGACGAATACGAGCACGCCAAAGCCCGCGCCAAGGCACAGGGCCTGCCCATCCCCCCTGCCCCGGACACAGCCTATGAAGCAAAAGTTGAAATGCTGATGACCGAGTGCGACGGCCATGCCGACACCCAGGATGCTGATATTCTGGCTGCCCGCAAGCGCTTTGGCGAGCTGGTTGCAGAATATGAACCGGAAGTCAAGCGCGAAGCCGAGGCTGTGCGCGAAGCTGGCGGCCTGTTCATCATTGGCACTGAACGCCACGAAAGCCGCCGTATTGATAACCAGCTGCGCGGCCGTGCCGGCCGTCAGGGCGACCCCGGTGCATCCCGCTTCTTCCTGAGCCTGGAAGATGACTTGATGCGCATTTTCGGCGGTGAGCGCGTGCAGGGCCTGATGGATACCCTGGGCCTGGACGAGGACATGCCCATCGAGAACAAGCTGATCACCAACACGATCGAGAGCGCCCAGAAAAAGCTGGAAGCTTCCAACTTTGCCATCCGTAAGCAGGTGCTGCAGTATGACGATGTCATGAACCAGCAGCGCGAGATCATCTACAAGCAGCGTCAGATGGTGCTGGACGGCGAGGATATCTCCGACAAGCTGCACGAGATGATGAAGCAGTCCATCGACGAGACCTGCGAGTCCTTCCTGAGCGGCGAAACCGCCGACGATTGGGATTTTGCCGCCCTGCGCCGCCACTACCTGAACTGGCTGTGCCTGCCCACTGATTTTAACTACACTGCCGAGCAGCTGAATGATCTGAAGCGCGAGGATGTTGCCAAGGTGCTGTATGAGCGCGGCATGAGCATTCTGGAAAGCAAGGAGCAGAAGTACGGTGCCCCCATGATGCGCGAACTGGAGCGTATCTGCCTGCTGCGCAATGTTGACTCCAAGTGGATGGAGCACATTGACAACATGGACCAGCTGAAGCAGGGCATGAGCCTGCGCGGTTACGGTCAACGCGACCCCATTGTGGAATACCGCATTGAAGGCTTTGCCATGTTTGACGAGATGATCGCCACCATCCGCGAGGATGCCGTACACATGCTGCTGACCATTGAAGTGCGCCAGCAGAACCAGGAGCCGAAACGCGAACAGGTTGCCAAGCCCACCGGCGAAGGCGCACCGGCTCAGGCTGGTGCCAAGGGTGCCACCCCTGTGCGCGTGACCAAGATTGGCCGCAACGATCCCTGCCCCTGCGGCAGCGGCCTGAAATGGAAAAAATGCACCTGCAAAGAGTATCACCCTGACCTGTAATTGAACCTTTTCCACCGTGCGGCGCGGGGCTGACCCCTGCGCCGCACATTTTGATTTTATGATTGCTGCCTGCCCGGCTGCGGGCAGGCATAACGAGGTATTGTTATGAAAGCCAGAATCCAGCAGGAACCGCGCTGTGTGCTGCTGTGGCAGGTTGCCCCCGGCAGTGCCGAGCACGCCGCGGTGGAACACGCTGCACGCCTGAGCCGCCTGAAAGTCCGCCTTTTGACCGCCGCCGACCTGGGCACCACCATGGAAGCCCTTTGCACCGGGCGGCACACTGGCGGTGAAGCCGCCCCCGCCCCGGATGTACTGGAGCGCCCGGCCATGATTGTGAGCGGGCTGCGGCATGACAACGGCGATCTGGGCCAGTTTGTAGATGAAGTGCGCCGCGGCGGGGCGGTGATCCCGCTGCGCGCCATGGTAACCCCCACCAGCCGCGGCTGGACCCTTGCTGCCCTGCTGGCCGAACTGAACCGCGAGCATGAACACGTGGGAGGCCAGGCATGAAGCGCCGCCTGACCTGTGCGGTGCTGGCGCTCTGCCTGCTGCTGAGCGGCTGTGCGGCAACTGGAACCACCAGCCCCCAGCGCTACAGCGTAACTTGGTGGGATGTGTTTGACACCGTTACTGTCATCAGCGGCTATGCCGACAGTGAAGCCGACTGGAACACCCAGATGATCGCCCTGCATGCAGACCTGCTGCGGTATAACCAGCTGTATGATATTTACAACCACTATGACGGCATGACCAACCTGGCGGATGTAAACGCCGGAGCCGCCGCTGCCCCCGTTGCCGTTGGGGATGAGATTATGAACCTGCTGACCTTCGCGCAGGAGATGTACCAGGCAACGGACGGTGCCTGCAATGCCGCTGCCGGGGCGGTGCTGCGCTACTGGCACGATGCCCGCACCGCCGCGGGCGATGGAGCCGAGGTAAGCGCCGATATTCTGCCCAAAACCGCCGACCTGCAGGCTGCGGCTGCCCACTGCAATATGGATGATTTGATTTTGAACCAGAATACCGGGACGGTGTATTTTGCAGACCCGGAATTGCAGCTGGACGTTGGCAGCATTGGCAAAGGCTATGCGGTGGAGCAATGCGCCCAGGCAGCCGAAGCCCGCGGCCTGACCAGCGCCCTGTTGAACGTGGGTGGCAATGTGCGCGCCATTGGCACCAAGCCCAACAGCGGGCCTTGGGTTGCCGGGGTCGATAACCCCTGGCCGGATCAGGACGGCCAATACGCCACCGCAAGCTATGTGGATACCGTGGAGCTGCAGCCGGAGCAAAGCCTTGTGATCAGCGGGGACTACCAGCGTTACTTTACCGTGGACGGTGTACGCTACCACCACCTGATTGACCTGACCACCCTGCAGCCTGCCCGCTACATGAACAGCGTTGCCATTGTAAGCAGTGACAGCGGCCTGGGGGATGCGCTTTCCACCGGTGTGTTCTGCATGCCGGTAGAAAAAGGGCAGGCTTTGATCGAGCAGCTGAACGATGTGGAAGCCCTGTGGATGCTGAGTGATGAAACCATGGTGCAAAGCAGCGGGTGGGGAAAGTGAACGGCATTATTTCCCTGTAGAAACCTTGGGCAACACCGCACAATTCTAAGTGCCGATACGGCGAGCGAGGTGCGGCAGATGCTAAGCCAAAAGCGCAGATAATACTGGATGTCTTAATGAGCATTTTGGCAACGCAGATGCCGTGCCGCAGCTGCCGGAGCGGTGCTTAAGCCGCAAGGCGGGAATTGTGCGGTGTTGCCTTAATTTTAAAAGAACAAACAGAAAAATCCGTATCCTCCTGCCCTGCTTGGCATTCGGGATACGGATTTTGTTATATTGCTGATTTCATGCACTGGGCATGTTATTTCTGTGCAAAAAAGTCTTTGACCACCTGCACCACGGCTGCGCGGTCGGCTTCGGTCAGACCATAGTACAGCGGCAGGCGGGTCAGGCGGTTGCTTTCCTTTGTGGTGTATTCATCCACACCGGCAAAGCGGCCGTATCGGATGCCCGCCGGGGCGCTGTGCAGCGGCACATAATGGAAAGACGATGCCACACCGTGGGCTTTCAAATAAGCAATGAACTCGGTGCGCTGTTCCAGGTCCCGCAGCTTGACATAGAACAAATGCCCGTTATGCACACAGCCTTCCGGCACGGTGGGCAGCTCCAATAGGCCTGCTTCAGCCAGCGGTGCCAGCTCCTGTGCGTAATAATCCCAGCTGTTGGTACGGTCTGTATTGATGGTATCGGCCTGTTCCAGCTGTGCCCACAGGTAAGCGGCATTCAGATCACTGGGCAGGTAGCTGGAGCCATAAGAAACCCAGGTGTATTTATCTACCTGGCCGCGCAGAAAACTGGCGCGGTTGGTACCCTTTTCCCGCAGGATTTCGGCCTTGGTCACGGTTTCGGGGTCATTGATGACCAGCGCGCCCCCCTCCCCCATTGAGAAGTTCTTCGTCTCATGGAAAGAGTAGCAGCCAAAATCACCGATGGTGCCCAGTGCCCTGCCCTTATAGCTGGCCATCACGCCCTGGGCGGCATCTTCCACCACCTTCAGGTTATGGCGGCGCGCAATCTGCATGATGGTATCCATATCGCAGGCCACACCGGCATAGTGCATCACGCAGATGACTTTGGTTTTTTCGGTAATGGCGGGTTCAATTTTTGCTTCATCAATGTTCATGGTGTCCGGGCGGATATCCACAAACACCAGCTTGGCCCCAGCTAAAACAAAGGCCGTTGCCGTGGAAGAAAATGTGTAGCTGGGCAGGATCACCTCATCACCGGGCTGGATGCCGCACAGCAGGGCAGCCATTTCCAGCGCGGTGGTACCGCTGGTGGTCAGCAGCACCTTGCCCGCATGGAACCGCTGTTCCATCCATTCATCACAGCGGCGGGTAAAAGGGCCATCGCCGCAGATCTTATTGTTTGCCATGGCCTGGCGCATATAGTCCAGCTCTGTACCAACCTGCGGGGGAATATTAAAAGGAATCATTGTTTTACTCTCAACTCGCAATCTATTGTAACCACTCGGTCTTACTGGGCGCGGGTAGTATCACTTTCCGGCGTTTCGGGTTCAAAATTCAGCCGCTTTTCTTCCACCACCAGGGGGCGGTCCATAATACGGGCGTTCATTGCCATGATGTACTCGCCCAAAAATCCCAGAAAGGTCAGCTGCACACCACCCACAAAGAACACGGCAATAATCATCGGGGCATAACCCGCAGCAAAGGTATTCCAGTGGATCAGCTTTGCCACCAGGAACACAAGCCCCAGGATAAAGCTGACCGCCGCGCAGAAAAAGCCGAAGAACTCCGCCATCCGCATCCCAATCTTGGTGTAGCTGGTAAAGCTGAGCATGGCGGCATCAAACAGGCTGTACCAGTTGTTGTGGGTCTTGCCTGCCCGGCGCTTGGGCTGGGTGTATTCAATCTCCTTGCGCTCGGGGCCAAGCTCCGCCACAATCCCGCGCAAAAACGGGGTGGGGTCGTGCAAATCACGCAGGGTCTGGATAAAGCTTTTATCGTACAGGCCAAACCCGGTAAACTGCTCGATCATTTCCACATTGCTCATCTTTTTGATGGTTTTGTAGTAACAGTCCCGCAAAAAGTACATGACAGGGTTTTCCTGGCTGGTGGTCTTTTTGCCGATTACAATTTTGTAGCCTTTTTCCCATTCAGCCACAAACTTTGGAATCATCTCCACCGGGTCCTGGAAGTCCGCGCAGATGGTAATGGTGCAGTCCCCTGTGGTATGGATCATACCGTAATAGGGGCTGTTGAACTGACCAAAGTTCTTGCTGTTAAAAATGGCTTTGACCTTGGGGTCCTGCGCGCAGATGTCCGTAATGATCCGGCGGGTACGATCCTGGCTTTTATTATCAATAAAAAGGATCTCATAGTCATAATCCGGGCAGTCCTTCCGAATCTCATCCCGCACCGCCTCATAGATGGGGCGGGCGTTCTCCTCCTCGTTATAGGTAGGGATCATAACAGAGATGACTTTTTTCTTCTCGCTCATGCAGGTTTCATTCCTTTAAGTTTAGTCTTTGGCCCACTGCCGCAATAGCCGGGCAGACCCTTATCACTATACACTATTTTGCAAAATAGGTAAAGAACAATTTATTTTCGCAGTTTTGCGTTTCAAAGTTCAGGCTTACAGGGCGGTCCGCCAGGGTGTAGGGCTCCTCGTTTTCCAGGCAGAAAGTCCCCTCTTTGACAATGTGGCAGATGCCGCGGTAAATTTCCATGGCCGGGGTGCAAGCACCGATCAGCAGCGTTGCCGCCAGCAGAATGGTCACGGCATGCTGTGCAAGCGTACCGTCCCGCCATTTGGTGCCCACCAAGGCGATAAAGTACCGGGCACAGAGGGTCATCAGGATAAAGATAGCCGGGATGGACACCCGCATGCAGAAATCGCACCCCTGTCCCACCTTAAAGAACGGAATGATGAAGAGCGACACGGCGCAGGTATAAAACAGCCAGCTGCGGCGGTTCTGCCGCCAGAGCAGCAGCAGATAGATGCCGGCATCCAGCAGGTAAAATACCAGCATGCCTTTTTGCAGGCTGGTCAGAACGTTTTGGCCAAAAGTCTGCTGCGCTGCCTGGTTCCCGGCGACAGTTTCGCCCAGAACGCTGTAGCCAAAGGCGTTATTGGCCAAAAAATAACTGGCCGTAATGCTGAGCACCACAACCAGCACCAGCACATTGGCCGGGGAGAACGCCGATTGCAGCACGCCTTTTTGACGCTGTGCCAGCAGAACAATGCCGCGCACCACCATAAAAATAACCAGCCCCACAAATGGGAAAGGGCCGCACATCAGGCAGGCCGTGCCCAGCAGCAGGTAGTTGCGGCAGTCTTTCTCCTGCAAAAAGCAGACGGTTGCCAGCCATGCCCCCACTGTCTGGTTGAACACCCAGAACAGGCAGGTCGTCAGGGAGCTGAACTGGAAATCATTCGTCCACCATTCCAGATGCATAGCGTCATAGGCCAGCAGGTCCGGCAGTCGGCTGCTGTACAGCGCGCCCAGAATATCCATGCCGCTGAAGAAAATCAAAAACAGCAGGCCGATCCCCTGCTTTTTGCCGGTATCGGCACGCAGGTAGACCAACAAATTCAGCGCCGCCAGATAGGTGCCCAGCGCCGTCCACCCCCAAAGGGCCATACGGGCGAACATCCAGGCGGCATCCAGCCCAAACAGGGCGTATACCGGTTTGGTCAGCGCCGCCGGGACCAGCCAGTGCCCGATATAATACACCAGTGCCGTATCCTTTTGCGGGTAATACACCGGCCAGCTGTTTGTGATCAGATCCCGGTAAATGGCGTTGCGGTAACCCCAGTCCGAGTTCTGGTAAAAAAAGCCCGTCTGACCGCCCAGGTAGCCCCACAACAGCATCAGGGCAAACAGCAGCACCAGCTTTGGCACCGAAAGCGTAATGCCCTGCTCTTCTTGCCCCACTTGCTTAACCTGCGGCGTTTTGCACACGGCATACCACCAGGCAAAGGCCAGCACGGCCAGGCCCGCAACGGCAAACGGCGCGCGGAGATACCCCGCAAAAAACACCGCCAGCGGCGCGGTGAGATAGGATAAGGCAAACGGCTTTAACTTTTGGTAGGTCAACTGCATAAATACTGTCTGGCTCCTGTTCGTCCACGCGGGTCCTGCCCGCACGGACGGGGTTATTCCTTATTGGCTTAATTGGTTTGCTTTTGCGTTTTTGCCCACGCAATGGTGGCGCGGATGCCATCGGCAAAGGCGGTGCGCGGCGCAAAGCCGGTATCCGCCGCAAGCTGGGTGATATCCGCCTGCAAAAACATGACCTGCTGCGGCCCGTAAGGGATTTTGCCCAGGCCAAGCGGCAGGGCCAGGTCGATGGCATCACGCAGGGTCTCAATATATTCCCGCAGGGGGCGGGCGGTGCCGCTGCCCACCGGGTACACGGCACCGCTGCGGCCATGGCAGGCCATGCGGTACAGTGCATCCGCAGCATCGGCGGAGTAAAGATAATCCCATTTCTGCTCCCCTGCCGTCAGGTCCGGGCACTGCCCGGCCAACAGTTTTTGGATGGTGGCGGAGATCATTGTGTTGGGGCCGTCATGCGGGCCGTAAACCGAAAGGATACGCGCCCACACATGGTCCATGCCCAGGGCGGCGGCCTCGGTACGGCTCATCTGGCCTGCACATAGCTTGGCCATGCCGTACCCGTTTTCGGGGTTTGTGGGGGTATCGGCCCGCAGAACACCGTCCACACGGCCATACTCTGCCTGGCTGCCGGTACCAACAAACACACGGCAGCCCATTGCCGCCGCGGTGCGCACGGCATCAATGGTATAGCGGATATTCTCAATCTGAGCCGGCATATCATTGCGGCCCGCGCCAATGGTGTGCGCCCACGCCAGGTGGAAAAAGGCATCCGCCTGCACGGGCAGCCCGGCTGCGGCCATGCACTGCGGCAAATCCGCCAGGTTGGCAGCATCGCAGGCAACTACATACAGGTTTGCATCCTTGGGCAGCGCTACGGCCCGCGGGCTGCCGGGGCGGCAGACCGCCACCACGGTACACCCGGCCTGCAGCAGCCGGCTGCACAATGCTGTGCCCACGGCCCCGGTGGGGCCGGTTACGATTACGGTTTTAATGTTACGTTCTATCATCATTCACTGCTCCGGCACCAGGGGGATAAACATCTGCTTTTCCAGCTCTTCCCGCGGCAGGAACGGTGCCAGGTCCTCCAGCGGCGGGCTGACCAGTGTGCCATCCGGCAGGCGCTTGGTGGCGCTCTTCGGCTCCCAGACCTGCTGGGTATCGGTAAAGATCTCGCAGAAAGTCGGGCCTTCTGCGGCAAGGGCGGCATCCACCACCTGTTTCATCTCAGCGTTGGAATGTGCGCAGGAATACGGGTAGCCGAACGCTTCGGCAATTTTGCGGAACTCCGGGAAGGACAGATCCCCGCTCTCCGGCCCAATGCCGATCTTGCAATGGTCTTTGAACAGGTTGTTCTGGGTCAGGCGGATGGAGTGGTAGCCGTTATTGTTGATGAGGAAAATCTTGATCGGCAGCTTATTTGTCAGGATGGTCTGCAATTCCTGCAGGTTCATCATGATAGAGCCATCGCCTTCCAGGCAGATGGTGGTACGGCGGCCGCCTGCAATGCAAGTGCCAATGGCGGCGGGCAGGCCGTAACCCATGCTGGCAATGGCGCTGTTGTTGGCCATGCGGCTGCCTTTTTGGATGACATACGCCTGATTGCCCACCACGCAGCAGGCGCCGTTGGAAACCGCGGTCAGGCTGTTTTCCGGCAGGCGGGAACTGAGGTAGCGCACAAAGGCGTACACATTGGCGGTGGTGCCGTTTTCTTCCCACTGGCGCGGCAGCACGGCGGGGTAATCTTTTTTCCATCGCTGGCAGGTTGCCAGCCAGTCCGCTGCCTGGCTGACAGGGGTCAGCGGCGCTGCGGCGGCATCCAGCTTTTGCAGAAAGTCCTTGGCATCCGCCCACACGGGGTGCTCCACATGCAGGGTGTGCTTTTTCATCTCGGCGCGGTCAATATCCACCATGATGACTTCCGCCGCGCGGGCCCAGGTTTTCCAGTTATAGCCCACCTGGCGGATGGAAATGCGGGTGCCCACAGCCAGAATCAGGTCTGCGTTCTGGATGGCCCAGTTGCCAGGGCGATCGCCCATATTACCGGCACGGCCGCAGTAAAGCGGGTTTTCGTCCTCGATCAGGTCCACGGCGTTCCAGTAGGTCACAATGGGGATGTTCAGCTTTTCCGCCACGGCGCGGAACGCTGCGTACCCGCCGGAAAGCCGGATGCCGTACCCGGCGTGGAACACCGGGCGCTTGGCGTGGCGGATTTTTTCCAGCACCATCTGCACGGTGGCATCGTCCACCGGGGGCGGCAGCCGGGCATCGTCCTGCGCCGGGTCATAGCCGGGCAGGCTGTCGGTTTCAATGTAGCCGCCCTGATAGTTGACCGGGATATCGATCCACACCGGGCCGGGGCGGCCGGTGGTTGCCAGGTGCCAGGCTTTTTCCAGCACATAGCGGATCTGGTTCGGGTCTTCCAGCATGGTGGCGTATTTGGTCATGTGGGCAACAGATTTGGTGATATCGTATTCCTGGTCGCCCACCGCGCGCAGGGGCAGGCCATCGGTAAACTGCGCGGCATAGCGGGCCGTGGTATCGTACCGAACCTGGCCGGAGATTACAAACATAGGGATAGAATCCAGCCAGCCGCCCACCACACCGGTCAGGGCGTTGGTGCCGCCGGGGCCGGTGGTAACGCACAGGGCGGCAATTTTGTTATCAATGCGGGCGTATGCTTCCGCCGCAATAGCACTTGCCTGCTCGTGATGGTTATAGGTAACATGCAGCGCCGGGTGGTGGCCCAGTGCATCATTCAGATGCATGGCGCCGCCGCCCACCACGCTGAACACATCCGTAACGCCGTGCGCCGCAAGAAAATCGGCCACATAATCGGCCAGACGCTGTTTCATTGAGAGTGTCCTCCTTTTATTTAATCCGTTCAAGCTGCGGCTGAACCATTACAAAATACAAAGTTCTGGAATCCTGCGGGGCATCGACCCGCTTGCCGCTGTAGCTAATATCGATTGTACTTTCACCAAAAGGAATATCCACGGTATAGCGGATTTTCATGTTTTCCTGGCTGACCACAAAGGTCTGGCTACTGTCACCGAAGGTAATGGTAATGCTGGGGCGGTCAGAAATATCAAAGAAATAATCCCCCACTGTAAAGATAAAGGTGTACCTTTCCGTATTCAGCTGCGGGTTTACCAGTTTGATCTCCGCACTTTTCTTGCACCAGTAAAACGGCAGCTCTTTGTTGGAGTTTTCAGGAGTATAATATTCTGTGTTATAAATGCCATCCCCCAGCTGCATGGTAATAGACGGCGCATTATACAGCACCCACACGCCATAGAAAACGGCAAGGGAAACTGCCAATGCCCCCAGTGAAGCGCCGAAAGTAACCAGCGTGCTGCGCGCAGCTTTTTTATCTAGTTTTGATTGTTCAGGCTTTTTGGTTTTCAGCGCTGCCAACACACAATTTACTGCCTGTACAACGCCCCAGATGATAGCTGTCAGTATTGCCAACTGTACAATGGTGTTGCGAATATAAGAGTTACGCTCTTCAAAGATTGGAAGCGGCAGATTAAATACCATCAAAACCGCAAAAGGCAATATATTTTGACGTGTCATCACCTTTTCCTGTGCAAGAAAATACGCCAGCGGAATCAGCGCCATGCAGTAAATATAGTTGCCCTGGCTTTGGTACATCATAGCCACGGTAATCAGCAGCAACGCCTGCCATTCCTGGCGGCAGAGCAGAGCACACACAACCAGTACCGCCGCCACAGCAAAGGCTGCTGCAAAAAAAGATACCGTTGCATTGCTGGTTCCGGCAATCAGGTCCACCAGATGCGCCCCATGTGCGAACATGCTGTTGATGCCATTGCCTGCCCAAGGTGTTTTACTTTTACTTCCAAAAGAGAACAAAATCTTCAGCCAAAGCTGCAAGCCGTACACGCCCTCCTGGAAGGCAAACACCGGGAGCACCAACGCTGCAATGCCATAAAACACCGTGCGGATTGCTGCTTTGAAATCCCGGTTTCTTAAAAGCATAACACCTAAGAATGCGGGATAAATTTTAAGTCCGGCTGCTACTGCCAGTGCAACCAATGCCAGTTCCCGCACCCATGCGCGCTTTGAACGGTGATACATGACGAAAAAAAGCGAAAGCCCCGCTGCCAGCAAAATAATATTGCCGCGGTCTACCGCATTAAGCACACCAAAGCTGAACAAGGCAAAAAACGTACTGGCCCTGGCCCACTGGGCATTTTGCATCACGTCACGGAGCAAAACCGCCAGCAAAAGAACCGCCAGCACCACAAAAAAGACGTATAGCAAAAAGCACGACTGTGTTGTGCGTAAATCAGTTTCTGTGCCGCGCATGGCAACTGACGCCTCAAAGTCATAGGTCCAGTTATCAGATACCGAAGCTGGCACCAGTAAAAACAGGGCATAAAAGAACAAATTTGCCAAGGGCGGATACAGTGTGTCAAACACCGCATACGGCTGGCGTCCACGAACATATTCAATGCTATGGAAAAAATCCATGCCGGCATCCAGTGTATCATGGTATAAAAAGTACGAAAGAAAATCACCATGGGTAACATACAGCGTTACCATAACCACAATGGCACACACTGCGCTGAGTACACAGTACAGCTTGGCCGTTTTTTTCCAGAACGGATTGCTCCCTCTTCCTTTTTTACCAAAAAGGCCTTTTCCCCATTTCGTGTTATTCTCTTTCAGCACGCGCTGGCTGTTGCATTCATTCTGGCCATAATTCAGTCCCATCTGCACCGATTTGTTATCTTCCGGCAACAGCTGATCTAATCCAATGCTGATACCAGATTTATTCTCGTTATTTGTTGTCATGTTGTCCATACACAGCCTTGCCCTATTTCTGTTCCCGGTTATGTATCAGATATTCCCTGGTTTCCCATATTTTTTACCGATATATTTTGCAGTCTTATTTTCAACAATAAAGCACCGCCAACCAACCTCGTTGAGTCGGATGATGGTTAGGGATCCCGATACCGCACTTTTCCGTGCCGGATAAGCTCCACATCGTTGACGGGAAACATTTTGTCGTTTATCTTTCCTTAAATGTCCACAACTTGTTGATGATAAAATTCAGCGGAATCGTGACCAGCAAATTTACAATCGGCGCAATCGTTTTGCTGACGCTGAAGAACGTAACCTCTATCCAAAGCAAAACATTAGAAAGGATCGACGTGCCGCCGTAGCTGACATATGTTTTTCCAAGGCGTTTCAGTTTACTGCGCCAATCGTTTGCATTCCCGGTAAACACAAACTTATCGTTCCAAAAAAAGGCATTGGCAATGCTCAGAATTGTTCCCAGAACGCTGCCTACCATATACAGGTCTGGGCTGATCCACAAAAAGATATAATACACCGCCATCGATACCGCCGTGTTGCTTACGCCAACAAGGCCAAACTTGATAAACTGTGCAAGCAGCGCAACAAATTCCTCTTTGCTTTTTGCTCCCAACAGTGCCAACAATTTCTGCATGGATCCCGTTCCTTTATTATTCTTTATAAGCAATCAAAAAGCAAAGCCTGTATTGATAATTTACCGCAGTGCAGCAGCCATTTTTTCTTATCAGCACGGCTTTGCTTTTTCTTATTGATTCATCTTATCAGCGCTTTTTACTGGTTCACCGCTTCAATAATGATCTTCGCCATATAGTCGATCATCTCATCGGTCATGCCGGGGTACACGCCGACCCAGAAGGTGTTGTTCATGATAAAGTCAGTGTTGGTCAGCTCCCCTACCACACGGTAGGCGTCGGTGCCGCGGATCTGGTCAAAGCAAGGGTGTTTGATCAGGTTGCCGCTGAACAGCAGGCGGGTCTGGACATTGTGGTCCTCAATATAGCGGGTCACGGCGTTGCGGTCCAGGCCAGATTCCGGCTTGACCGAAATCAGGAAGCCGAACCAGGACGGGCGGCTGTTGGCGGCCGGTTCCGGCAGGATCAGCTTATCGGCGGCCGGTTCCAGGGCTGCGCGCAGGCGGTCCCAGTTATGGCGGCGGCGCTCGATAAAGCTGGGGAACTTTTTCAGCTGTTCGCAGCCGATGGCGGCCTGCATATCGGTCACTTTCAGGTTATAGCCAAAGTGGCTGTAAACGTACTTGTGGTCATAGCCTGCGGGCAGTTCGCCATACTGACCGTCAAAGCGGTGGCCGCAGAAGTTATCATGGCCGGACGGGCAGATGCAGTCGCGGCCCCAGTCGCGGTAGCTCTTGATCAGGCGGTTCAGCAGCGGGCTGTTTGTATACACGCAGCCGCCCTCGCCCATCGTCATGTGGTGCGGCGGGTAGAAGCTGGAGGTGCCGATATCGCCCCAGGTTCCGGTAAAGCGGGTTTCGCCGTTGATGGTGTACTGGGTGCCCAGGGCATCGCAGTTATCCTCCACCAGCCAGAGGTTATGGGCATCGCAGAAGGCTTTGACGGCGGACAGGTCAAACGGGTTGCCCAGGGTATGGGCGATCATGACTGCCTTGGTCTTGGGGGAAAGAGCGGCTTCCAGCTTGGTCACATCAATGTTGTACTGCGGCACGGTCACATCCACAAACACCGGCACAGCGCCATACTGCAGCGCCGGGGTGACAGTGGTGGGGAACCCGCATGCCACAGTGATGATCTCATCGCCCTTTTTGATCTGGCGGTTGCCCAGTTCCGGGGCGGTGAGCGCCATAAAGGCAATCAGGTTGGCGGAGGAGCCGGAGTTGACCAGGTTGGCGAACTTTACGCCGATCCACTTGGCAAACTCTTTTTCAAATTCATCCGCAAAGCGGCCGGTGGTCAGCCAGAAATCCAGCGTTGCATCGGTCAGGGCGCACATTTCTTTTTCATCAAACACGCGGGATGCATAAGTAACGCGGTCGCCGGGCTTGAAATCCGCCTTTTTCTCCTTAAAGTCATGGTAATATTCTGCCACCAGCGCCTTGATCTGCTCGCGGGCTTCGGCCTCATTGCTCCAATTTGCCATCGTCTGCTCCCTTACTCACTCAAAAATTCCTTGATCTCTTTGTCCATCTCCGCCGGGATATCCCCGCCGGAAAGCCATACCTTGCTGAACGCAACGGTCTTTTGCATACATTCCGCCATATGCCAGCGCGGTTTCCAGCCGAAGGTGGATTTCAATTTGCTGCAATCCAGCTTCAAAAAGTTTGCTTCATGCGGGGCGTTTGCCTCAGCGCGGTTTTCCCATGCAGCACCATCGCCCCACGCCTGGCAGAACAGGTCTACCAGGGTGCCGGTCGTCACACAGTCGCAGTCATCCGGGCCGACATTATAATAGCCGGCGTACCGGTTATCCTCATACTGGCGCTGGGCGATCAGCAGGTACGCCGCCAGCGGTTCCAGCACATGCTGGTATGGGCGGGTGGAATACGGGTTGCGCACACCGATGCTCTCCCCTTTTGCCATCGCACGCACACAGTCCGGGATGATGCGGTCATTGGCAAAATCGCCGCCGCCAATCACATTACCTGCGCGGGCAGTGGAGATGGCCACGCTGCCATCCGCAAAAAAGCTGTTTTTATAGCTGTGGGTCACCAGCTCCGAGCAGCTTTTGCTGTTGGAGTAGGGGTCGAAGCCATCCAGCGGTTCGTTTTCGCGGTAGCCCCAGCACCATTCATTATTCTGGTACACCTTATCCGTTGTTACGTTCAGCACAGAGCGCGGTGGGGTTTGGGCGGTGCGCACGCATTCCAACAGGTTCACGGTGCCCATCACATTGGTTTCATAGGTATAGCGCGGGTCCTTGTAGCTGTCCCGCACAATGGGCTGAGCCGCCAGGTGCAGCACAATTTCCGGCCGAGCGGCATCAAAGGCCGCTTTCAGGCTAGCAAAATTGCGGATATCACCGATCACGCTGGTCATTTTGCCTTCCAGCCCTGCCAGAGAGAAGAGGTTGGGGGTTGTGGGCGGTTCCAGGCTGTAACCCGTTACCACTGCACCGACCCCCACCAGCATGCGGCAGAGCCAGCTGCCCTTAAAACCGGTATGCCCGGTTACAAACACGCGTTTGCCGCGGTAAAATTCCAAGTTCATTGTTGGTTCCACACTTCCCAGGGCGCACAGCCGGACGCCCACATTTTTTCCAGCATACTTTTTTCGCGCTCGGTATCCATGCACTGCCAGAATCCGCGGTGCACATAGCTCATCAGCTGGCCTTTGGCTGCCAGCTCGCGCAGCGGGGCCTGCTCAAAAATGGTATCATCGCCGCTGATGGTATCAAACACTTCCGGTTCCAGCACCATATAGCCCGCGTTGATGATAGCCCCATCGTTGACGCTTTTTTCACGGAACGCCTGAACCGAATTGTCCTGGCCGATATCCAGCACGCCTTTCTGCTGTTCCTGCACCACGGCGGTCAGGGTGGCCAGCTTGCCATGCTGCTTATGGAACTTGACCAGTTCGGCAATGTTCACATCGCAGACGCCATCACCATAGGTCATCATAAAGGTTTCGTTGCCGATATATTTCTGCACCCGCTTGATGCGGCCGCCCGTCATCGTGTTCAGGCCGGTATCCACCACCGTCACGCGCCACGGCTCGGCGTGCTGGTCATGCACGATCATCTCATTGCCCTGGGTGAAGTCAAAGGTCACATCGCTGGTATGCAGGAAATAATCCGCAAACCACTCCTTGATCATATGCTGTTTGTACCCGGCGCAGATCACAAAATCATTGAAGCCATAGTAAGAATACTCTTTCATGATATGCCACAAAATGGGCATACCGCCGATTTCGATCATCGGTTTCGGCTTGAACTTACTTTCTTCCGAAATGCGCGTGCCATAGCCGCCGGCAAGAATTACAACTTTCATATTTTTCACTCCCGTAAGCCTGCAGCGGAACCCTGCTTGCAGTCCCGCAAAAACTGTCCGTCCCACCAGCATTTCAACCGCCGGACAGTTTGGTACACACCCAGCCTATTTTTTATTACTATGATAGTATATCATTTTCACGTATTCAGTGCAACCGTTCCAGGAAACTTATCACACCTAGTAGGTCTGTTTCTTATTCCGCGTTTTGCTCTTTGTTATCACATTTTAACGCCGCTTTTGTTGCCGCTGTGCAAACAGTATTCTTTACGTTTTTTCGTGCGTATTTTGTCCCTGCCAGGCGGCCCACTTTACATTAGTAGGCAAAACAGGTATAATAGTTTAGTTAATCTGTGATATTGCGCCATTTTGCCATATTGCGGGTGCAGGCGGTCTTATTTTATCCTTGCTGCCTGTGGATTTTTTGCGGCACGCCGTGCGTTGTGCGGTACCGCTCCTATTAGGTCTGGAGGTTGCGCTCATGGGGCTGCAAAGCCTGCAATACTGTGCATTTTTGGTGGTTGTGGCTGCCGTTTACCTGCATTTGCCGGTGCGCATGCAGCCGGTGTTTCTGCTGGGGGCTTCGTGGGTGTTTTATGCGCTGGCCATGCCGGCCATGCTGCCGGTCACCATTGCACTGGCGGTGTTCACCTACCTGTGCGGCCGCGGCCTTGCCTGGCGGGGCGGCGCACACAAAACCGCCTTTTTGCGCCTTGGCGTGATCGGTATGCTGGGCATTCTGGCCTTTTTTAAGTATAACGGCCTGTTGGGCGGGGTGCTGCACGGCTGGCGCGCGGTGGCCATGCCGCTGGGCATCAGCTTTACCAGTTTTGCCGCAATCGCCTACCTGATCGACGCCACCCGCGGCGACTGCGAGGTGGAAACCAGCTTTATCCGGCTGGCGCTGTTCCTCAACTTTTTTGCCACCGTCACCCAGGGGCCCATCTGCCGCGCCGGTGCGCTGCTGCCGCAGTTGAGCGCCGAGCACCGCTTTGATGCCGCCCGCACGGTGCGCGCTTTGCGGCTATACGCGCTGGGGCTGTTCAAATACATTGCCGTGGCGGATGTGCTGAACATGGTGGTGGATACGGTTTTCCCCCACTATGCGGATTACAGCGCCCCCATGCTGATTTTGACCGCGGTGATGTATACTTTTTATCTGTATTTCAGCTTTTCCGGCTATTCCGAGATTTCCCGTGCCACCGGCCTTGTGCTGGGGCTGGACCTGCCGGAAAACTTTAAGACCCCGTTTTACGCCACCAACTTTTCCGGCTTCTGGAGCCGCTGGCACATCTCGTTTTCTTCCTGGCTGCAGGATTATCTCTTTATGCCGCTGGCCTGGGCAGATCTTGGCCGCTTTGGCCGCCTGCCCACCGAGCTGTGCGTGTTCTGCGTGTTCTTTGCTTCCGGCTTCTGGCACGGCAGCACCGCGCCATTCATCATCTGGGGTCTGCTGCAGGCGGTTTACCGCGTGGGCGAAGAGCTGCTGCACCGCCGTTTTGGCAAACCCAAAAAGCGCGGCACCCCGGCCCGTGTGCTGTGGGGCAAGCGGGTTGTGGTGTTTGTTTTGTGGACCATCAGCATGGTGTTCTTCCGCGTGGGGTCCGGCAACCTTTCCGGCATGGCCGAAAACCTGGGCGTTGGCGATGCTTTCGTCTACCTGGGCCGCTGCCTGATGAACAGCTGGTCCCCCGCCCGCTTTGCCGGGGAGCTGTACAGCACAGCGTATACCGGCTTTTACGCCAATACCATTATGGTAGCGGCTTATTGGGCGTTCGCTGCGCTGGCGCTGGCGCTTGGCATCTGGCTGGATCACCGGCGCAATTTTGCCTGCAAAAACAAACCGGCTGAGGTTGCCCTGGCAAGCGCCAAGCACCGCAATGCGCTGTATGTTGTTTTGATCGCTTTTATCCTGGTGGGGTACATCATGCAGAGCGGCGGCTTTAACGCCAACGCATTCGGCCCCTATGCAGGGTTTTAATCTTATGGAAAAAAGGAGATTTCCGGCGTGAAGCATATCATCAAAAAATTGGCGCTGCTGTTCGTGCCGGTCTATCTGTGGTTTGCCTTTTTTGTGGCGTTTGAGCCAAACAATTATTTTGGCATCAAAAAAACTGCCTCTTCCAGCCAGCCGGTGGCCCGTGTGCGCGCCTATGAGCAGAGCCCCGGCACCAACCTGATCATCGGGGACAGCCGCCTGGCCCACTTTGATATGGACCTTGTGGATTCCCTGACCGGGCAAAGCTGGCAGAACCTGGCCTTTGGCGGTGCTTCCCTGAAGGAATGTGTGGACCTTGCCAACTATGTGCTGGATTCCGGCAACCAGGTGGACCGCATTCTGTTTGAGCTTTCGTTCTACACCTTAAACAGCAGCTATAACACCGACCGTTTTTCGGCGCTGGAAGCTACCCTGCGCAACCCGCTGGCCTACTGTCTGAACCTGGAATACAACGTGAACGCCCTGACTGTGTTTATGGACACCGTAAAGGGCACGCCGGACACCATTGAATCCGGCGACTGGACCGCGGCGGATTACCTGGATGATGCCGGGAGCACGATTCCGCTGCACAAAAAGCTGTATGAGTACCCGGCGCTGATCACCACCCGCTGCCAGAACTGGACACTGAACGAAACCGAGCTGGCGGAGTTTTTGGCTATGGCCCAGCGCTGCGCAGACCGCGGCGTGGAGCTGACCATTGTGCTGCCCCCCATGGCCGCCAATGTGCGCACCGAGGTATGCGATGCCTTTGGCATTACCGCCGTGATGCAGAACGAAGTTCTGCCGCTGTTGGAAAAGCAGAATTTTGCCGTGCTGAATTACGAATGGGGCACCAGCTGCATTACCGATGATGACACCCAGTTTTTTGACGGGTTCCACCTGGACGAAAAATACGGCCTGCCGGACTGGACAGCCGAACTGTTTGATGATATGCAGCGCTGATGCTGCCCCACCCCAAAAAGGAGGTCCCCTGTGGCACTGGACTTTTTGATTTTGTACGAACACACCGTTCGGGAATATGAGAGCGATCTTTTGCTCAAATTGGAGCTGGAGCGCCGCGGCTACACCGTGCGCATCCGCCAGCTGCTGGATACCAAAGATCTGCGCCTGTTTGGCAAAGACAAGCCGGAAGTTCTGGTTGCCAGCTGCATGTATGACAACGAAGCCATCAACAGCCATGTGTACAACAACATTGGCAAATGCAACAAGATCGTCAACCTGCACTGGGAGCAGATGCTCTCCGACACGCAGGAGGAGGGCGATTGGTTCAACATGAACGGCAACGCCAAGCGCTGCGTGCAGACTTGCTGGGGCCAGCGCACTGCCCAGCGGTTACAGGCCCATGGCATGGATGCCAAGAACACCCCCGTGACCGGCGCTGTGATGATGGACTTTCTGCGGCCGGAGTTCAAGGGCTACTTTAAGGATAAGGAAACCCTGTGCAAGGAATTCGGCCTTGACCCCGCCAAACAGCTGCACCTGTACATTTCCAGCTTTGGCTATGCCAGCATGACCGACCAGGAAGTAGCCGAGCTTTCCAAAATGGCGGGAACGGATTTTTCCGGCTTTGCCCGCACCAACCGCGTTTCGATGGAAAAAACGCTGGCCTGGTTTGACCGCTACCTGGGTGACCACCCAGAGGTGGAACTGGTATACCGCCGCCACCCCAGCGAATGGAAATGCAAAGCCCTGGACGAGCTGGCCGCCAAACGCCCCAACTTCCATGTGATTTTTGCGGATTCCGTCAAGCAGTGGATTGTGGCGGCGGATTCCATCTCCATCTGGATGAGCACCGCTGTGGCCGAAGTATACATGGCGGGCAAAAGCTGCCATATCCTGCGCCCGGTGCCCATCGAGCACGAGTACGACCCCGTCATCTACAAGGATGCTCACTATGTGACTAGCTACCCGGAGTTTGCCGCTGCCATGGCGCAGCCGAACCCGCCGTTCCCCATTGCACGGGATGTGATTGAGGGCTATTTTGACCCCTCCCCTGCCCCGGCCTACAAGCGGATGGCCGACCTGCTGGAGGAAGTGTACAAAAATCCCCCGCGGGATGAACCGATGGGGCCCGGCTTTACGCCGCACTTCAACCTGCTCAAGTTCTGCGCACTGGCGGGGGGACACATGCTGTACCGCCACAAGTGGGAACCCAAACGGGTGTTTGCCTTCTGCCCGCCGCTGGCCAACTTTGCCCAACGCATTTACGGTTATGTGGACAAAGCCTATATCCCGCCGGAGGAGATCCAGCGCATGGAAGCGCGCATCCGGCCATATGTAAAATAAAGTTGTTTTTCCGGCGCGCTGCGGTGCGCCCGCTGCAAATGGGAGCCTGCCATGTCTGAACCGAAAAAAACTGAAAGCTTTGCCGGAAATGTGATGAAATACTCCATTGCCACCTACCTTGGCTTTGGCATTTCCGGCGCAGCGCTTATCATCAAGGGCGTCCTGCCCGCCGAAAGCTACGCCGTTCCTGCTTCCTTCATGGCATACACCATGTCGCTGATGAACGTGGGCATGCTTGGGCTGGACCAAAGCCTGCTGCGCTTTTACCACGAACCGCCTGCCGGTTCCACCGGGCGCAGCATGTTTGCCGCGTGTACCCGGCTTTCGGTGCTGGTCATGCTGCTGGTGGGCGGCATCGGCAGCATCTTTTTCGCCAAGCCGCTGGCGGCGGCCTTTGGCCTTGGGGCCAACGGTGCCGGGCTGGTGCCGTTTTTGTTCCTGAACGCTGCTCTGTACATGCTGGTGCGTTACCTCAACGTGCTGCTCCGGCTGGAAAACAATGTGCGCGCCTACACCACCGAAACGCTGTGGATGCAGGCCTGCCTGAACCTGATCTACCTGCTGCCCGGCTTTGTTACCCAGGACGCCCGCGCTTTTGTGCTGGGTGCGGTGTGCAGCTTTGCGGGGGTCGCAGTGTTCTATTGGCGGCGGGCTTCTAAAGGTCAAACGAAAGAGGCCCCTGTGCGCGGCCTGCGCCCCTATGCCCACATTTACCGGGCGGCACTGCCTTACGGCATTGTGTTGGCACCTGCGGCCATCCTGATCCCGCTGTACCGCGCCATCTGCCTTTCTTTTTTAGGCAATTACGCCCCCGCGGCGGAGCAGGGTTCGTTTGATTTCGCCTACACCCTGGCCCAGCTTGTCACCACCATTCAGGCCGGTTTTTCCACCTACTGGGGCCCCTATGTCTACGCGCATTACCGCACCGAGCAGGAGCGCATTGGCCGCATCCATGATCTGCTGAACCTGCTGATCTTCGGCTTTTTCTGTCTGCTGGTCATGTTTGAGGATATCATCTTCATCATCTTCCCGGCCAAATCGGCCTGCCTGCCCTACTTTCCGCTGATGATGCTGGCCGTGGTGTTCTCCATCCTGTGCGAAGGCACGGTGTACGGCAACACCATTGCCCGCAAGCCGTTCCAGGATACGATTGGAACCGCCGTGGGCGTTGCGGCCAACATTGCCGTGTGCGCTGTGCTGGTGCCGCGTTTTGGCGTAATGGGTGCCGCGGTCGGCCTGGTAGCGGCCAATGCAACGATGTTTTTGTACCGCACTGTGACCGGGCAGTATTACTACCGCACCATCCCCAGCTTCAGCCGGACGATCTGCGGCTTTTTGCTGGCGGTGGGTGTGGCCGTGATCGGCGTGGTGTTCGCCCACAATTTTATCATCAAGTTTGTTTTAACTGCAGCAATCCTGTTTATTTACTGTAACATTTACCGTGCCCAGCTGTACAAGCTGTGGCAGATCTTTATGGGCTTTGTGCGGCGGTATCTGCTGCACAGCCAAGCATAACTACTGCAAAGGAAAGGTTGTATATCAAGATGAAGCATTGCGGCACACAAGAGTTGACCACCGAGCGGCTGGTCCTGCGTCGTATGACAACCGACGACTGCGAAATGATGTTTGGCAACTGGGCCAATGACCCGGAAGTGACCCGCTACCTGCGCTGGGAGCCCCACCGTGACTGGGTGGTAACGATGGCATATCTGAACGAGATCGTCAAACAATATGACCGCCCGGATTTTTATGATTGGGGCATCTGCGATAAAGTGACCGGTGTGCTGATGGGCAGCATCAGCATTGCCCCCGCCGAATCCTGTGAGCGTGAAAAGCCCTATGCCTGGAAAAACGTGAAAACCGAGCTGCTGGGCGGCATGTATGAGATCGGTTACACCTTGGGCAAAAAGTGGTGGAACCAGGGCTATGCCACCGAAGCCGCCGCTGCCGTGCGCGATTACTGGTTTGGCATGGTAGGTGCGCCCTGGCTGGCCGGGTTCCACGCCAGCCAGAATGTAGCAAGCAGCCGCGTGTTGGCCAAGACCGGCTTCCATTATGACCACGATACCGTTCTGCACCGCTTTGACGGCACCGAGGTGCCCTGCCTGGCCTGGTACCTGCTGAACCCCGGCAGCCAGAAATCCGATGAACCGGCAGCCGCTGCCCCCGCTGTACAGGCAGAACCAACGGAACCAGCGGAGAATGCCGAGACAACCGTCTGACATTCACTCCCCTGCCCCATACTTTTGCTGACCTGGCCGAATACGGCCAGAAAGGACCCCTATGGACGAAATGAAGGACCCCATCACCCTGGACTTTACCGCTACCCAGGCCCCGGCAGAGGACGCCCCTGTTGGGCAGAAGGCTCTGGACAGCGAGCGCCCGCCGGTGCGCGTTGTGCTGCTGGCGCTGGACCAGGGCAAGTTTGATGCCCAGCGCAGCCTGGATGAGCTTGCCGCCCTGGCGGAAGCCAACGGCATGCAGGCCGTTGCTACCGTGTGCCAGAAGCGCAGCACCCCCGAAGCCGCCACCCTTCTGGGGGAGGGCAAAGTGGAGGAAGCGCGCCTGGTATGCCTGAATACCGATGCCGAGGCCGCCATCTTTGACGGTGAGCTGACCGGCAGCCAGATCCGCAACCTGAGCGCGGCTTTGCAGGTGGAAGTGCTGGACCGCACGATGCTGATTTTGGAAATCTTCCGTGCGCGCGCCACCACCAACGAGGGCAAGCTGCAAACTGAGCTGGCCACCCTGAAATACCGCATGCCGCGCCTGCAG